>Ga0208297_1000094_pt1 | contig 242416 bp, 206 predicted proteins | sample LMS_cellobiose_e_FD_187367 | JGI IMG/M metagenome (GOLD analysis project Ga0208297, IMG submission 187367) | Rumen-fistulated moose microbial communities from Alaska, USA - LMS_cellobiose_enrichment (SPAdes) (version 2) | ecosystem: Host-associated > Mammals > Digestive system > Stomach >...
TAATGCTCGTAAAGCTTGGCTTGTGTTGTATCCTTGTCCATGACTACAAAGGTAACTCCTTCCTCGGAATCCACCTCAATAGTCAACAATCTATATCATATCAGACACGGAAATTTGCAGGTGTCCCCATTTGTCCGCATCTATGCGGTATCCGGTATAGTACCGCAGACGCTTGCCGCTGAAGGTAAAGTCCATATTGATGGGCAGGTTCTTTACAATTGGCTGTCCGTCCTTATCAAGCCTGCGGTCAAGGGTGAAACTGGCGTTGCATTTGGTTCTCATAGGTGTCCAGACCATTTTAGAGGTTATTCACTTACAAAAATACGCACAAGTTTCTCATTAGTATGATATTTAGGATTAAAAAAATAAATACAGTTATTAGTTACATTTATTAAGTTCATAAAAGGCAATAGCTTTAAAAGTGTTACTCTTTTGTAATCTGTTCCGTTACGGTTACACTGTCAGTGCCAAGCCTTACTTTAAGCCACCTTTCTATTCTGGAAACAATGTCCCTTTCCAGCGTCCTGCGGCTGTGTATTATGGCTACGATCTCTTCTTTGGACTCCCCGTTGCCTGAGTTTATGCTGGCGCCCCTGGTTAACGTAAAGTTGGTGATGTCGGGGTATTGGGCAAAGAGTTCGGCAGAGAGGTTCTCTATAGGGAGTTCCTTTTGGCGGTACGCATCCAGTGCTGTGCTCAGCGCGGCAATGGAATCAGTAAGGGCGGTTATCTGTCGGTCGCTGCGTTCGTATATCGTATTGACCAGTTCAGATTCAGACATAAAATCGTTCCGGAGCGAAGCTTCTTCGTGGAACCTTATCTGGTTGCGGGTTATTCCATAGACTTCCGCATCCTGATATATCTTTTCTTTCTCCTCGTCGCTGAGGGCCTCTCCCGCCATATAGAGAGTGAGGACTGCGGGTTTGCTCTTAAGGTCTGTCGAGTAGTCATAGATAAAGCCTCTTCCTATGGCTTTGTTTCTGGAGACTATCTTCTCTGCGTGGCTGTTGAAGTTACTCTCCTTAACCATAAGGACAGCAGACCAGATGCTGGGCACGACAATGATCAGCAGTATGGCGGCTACCGCCCTGGAAGGCATCAGCTTGTTGCTTGAGGGACCTTCTGCTACTGCAGGAAAACGCAGGTATTTTACAGCGGCGAATGTTGACAGCGCAATGAAAATGCTATTGATAATGAACAGGTAAAGCGCTCCCAGTATATAGGAAATATTGAGCATTGAGATGCCGTAGCCGATGGTACAGAGAGGCGGCATCAGGGCAGTGGCAATGGCAACCCCTGAGATGACCGTTCCCTTGTCCTTGCGGCAAGTTTCAAGGATCCCGGCAAGACCGCCGAACAAAGCTATCAGAACGTCATAGATGGATGGCCTTGTACGGGCGAGAAGTTCAGTTGGATTCTCAAGATGGAGAGGGGAGAGTATGAAGTAGAGGGATGAAGCCAGGATACTGATAACTACCATCACCAGATAATTCTTCAACGACTCCTTTACAAGCCCGATGTCATTTGTGCCCAGTCCGAAGGCAAAGCCAAGGATAGGACCCATCACCGGGGATATAAGCATAGCGCCTATGATTACGGGAATGGAATTAACGTTCAATCCAACTGAGGCTATGATGATGGCGCAGGCAAGGATGAATACATTTGGCCCGCGGAATGCTATGTTATTGCGTATTGTAAGGCTGGCTCCTTGATAGTCAGTGTGATAGGACATATCGGTAAGCTGCCGGAGATAGTTGCCTAATCTGCTCATTTTCCAGTTAGTTAAGTTTGTCTGTCATTTAACAAATATATGCAATTTTTTGGCTTTAATCGCAGAATAATCGTTAACTTAGTAAGGCTTTGAATCCAGATAATTCTCTAAAAATATCATTATTATGCCCAGACACGTAACTCAAAATGTGCTCGACGATTTGATGATCAAGAATCCGTTGGGAGACCTGAACCAAAAGCTCCGTTGTATCGAGAGCAATCTGAAAAGGGAAAAACTTTCCGTAATAGAGGCTACAAAGCTTTTTCATACTGCTTATTCTACCTTGAAGACAGGAAAGGAAGAGTTCCCTGCCACCATCAAGTACTTTGAGCACCTGCTTAGGCATTTTTTGACTGAAGGTATTCCTCTGCAAAACAAAAATGAGATCAACGGTCACAAATTCGTTCTGATGGGAGACGGCCTCAAATGGGCAACCTGCAACGTTGGGGCCTCAAGTCCTGAAGTATTTGGCGATTACTTTGCTTGGGGAATTAACGAAACGTATTATAGCAGTCTTGATCCTCTTGCCTGGAAAGACTGGGTCGCAGAGGACGGCTATTCTTATCTTTCCAACAAGTATTTCAAAAAGACAGATAGTGACTATCAGGCCCTGAAGTACACTGATGAAGATGGCAAGACGGTTCTTGAGCCGGAAGATGATGCTGCAACTGCAAATTGGGGCGGATCTTGGCGTACGCCTACAGAAGAAGAATGGGGCAGACTTCTGAATGAAGATAATTTCACCTGGACCTGGGAGACAAAGGGAGATGTGAAAGGTTATACTGTCACAAGCAAGGTAAAGGGATATGAGGGTAATCAGATATTCCTCCCCGCTGCCGGAATCTTAGTCGGAAAGACCTTCATTTTCCAAAATGTCAGGTGTGCGTATTGGTCATCATCCCTGTCTCTGATAAACCGTCCCGGAAACCGGATTTATGCTATTATGTTCAAATCCGACAAGTCTTCTAAGGGAATAGCATTCGAAGGCAGGTATATGGGACAGTCTGTACGTCCGGTATCCAAATAGTTAATGTCTGTAAGATATCTTTTGATTGTTGTCATTTCAGCTGCCTGTGCGTGTTCGTACGCTCAGGTAGCCATTGATTATACTGCTGCGGATCAAGGGATACGGAGATATCTGGAGGAGGTCGATTATTCCGGCGATGCGGATTATACCGTTTCTTATGTAAAGGACTATAAGGATAAGGGGGCGGTTTCCCGGGCCGGTACGGTGCATATCTTTGACGGAGTCGCTCCCAATATGCGAGACCTGGGAGGTTGGGAAGCAGATGGAGGACACATAGCCTACGGTAAACTTTACAGGGGAGCCAGGCTTGAGCGGATCAGCAGTGCCGGGCAGGATATCTTCCTGAATGAACTGGGTATTTCTGTGGATCTGGATTTGCGGGGATCAATACCAGGAGAATTTAAAGCCGGGCCGGTCATAGAGGGGTTGGATTATTTTCAACTGCCTGTGGAGAGGTACCTTGGAAGAGGTACAGGTAAAACAGAAGAATTATACCAACTGGCCATAAGGTGTATCATTGGCTGGCTGGGAGAAGGCAGGGCGGTGTATTTCCACTGTACCGCAGGAGCAGACCGCACAGGTACTCTGGCGTTTCTCATTGAGGCATTGCTGGGAGTGTCGGAAAGCGACCTGTCAAAAGACTATGAATTGACTTCTTTCTTCGGACGGCATACCCGTCAGAGGAATTCCCGGGCCGGTCTTTTCCAGAGTTGTGTCCTGTATGAGATGGTCTCATATCTGAGAAGTTATGGATATCCGCAGGTCCAGAGTATCAATCAGTTGGTGTGGAACTGGGCCACTGCCAGGCATTCTGGCAGGGTGGATCCGTTGACGCCGGAAGAGATAGCGTTGTTGAGGGATTATCTGATTGTCAAATGATGGTTTCAGTACGTCACGCAGAAAAGGTCCCGGAGCAATCCGGGGCCTTTTTATTAACTTTTCTCCTTTATTTTCGGCTATATAAATGAAGACAAAGAAATGACGGGGAAAGAATTCGGAAATAAAACAGAGAAATTCAGGGGGCGTCTGACATCCCTGGCGGAGAGATTCAGGCTTGCAACCGGTTTGCCGGACCCGGCCGAAGATGTCGCCCAGGAAGCACTGATGAAGCTGTGGGAACTTATCCGGAAAGATTATCCAGTCAAGGACGTTGAGGCACTTGCCGTTAAGATTACCAAGAACCTTTGCGTTGACAGGCTTCGGAAGCGCAGACTTAAACAGCTGCCTATCATTGGGGACGATTACAAAGGTGGAGACCCTGCCAGCAGTGCTGTAGATGAGGCGGACTTCAATGTAATGAAAGAAGTGCTCTATGAAGGGCTCACAGATACGCAGAAGAAGTACATAATTATGCGGAACGAATGGGGATTGACCCTGGATGAGATTTCCAATCAGACCGGGAAGCCTAAGCCCAGCATTAAAGTCACGATTGCAAATGCCAGAAAAATTATGCTGGAGAAACTGGTAAAATTATGATTAAGCTCGAAGAAAAAAACGCCCGGATGGCAATGATCCGGAAATACCTTGCCGCGGAGACTATTCCAGCTGAAGAGGCTGCGCTCGTGCAATACTATCAGACTCATCATATTGATGAAGAAGAGAAGGCTATCGCACAGTTGCTGGCTGTCACCCATCCGAGCCGGAATCTGCTTTCCGATGATTCTGCCCGAGAGTTTGACCGGATAGTTCGGGGGAAAGACAGGATATGCCGGAGCAGAAGGATAGTTTTCCGTGCCGGTTTTTTTGCGGTTGGGGCAGTGGCTGCGGGACTGGCCATCCTGGCCTTTTTGCACAAACCTGAACCGAGTACTATTGATACTGTGCAGATACTCAATGGTTTGAAGGCAATGATGGAGTTGGAAATCAATGATATTGAGTCTATTACCGCCCGCCCTGACGGAAACGCCGCTATCCTTACCGTTACTTTGGAAGACGGATCTGAGAATTATTACAGGATGACAATTGACGAAGATAAAGGTACCACATCTTTCGCCTCATTAATAACTGATTAAAAAAAGAAGACATTATGAGAACAATCATTTTTACTGTCGTTTGCGCAGTCTGTTTAAGTATTATACCATTGCACGCCGCCCCGGTAAAGGCGGACACTCTCAATATAATGAGGATTAATTATGGGGCCTATGAGGATTTCAATGGCAAGGAACTGGAAGGGAAAACCATAGTGGAGTACAATACCAGTGTAAGTATAATGATATTTGACGGCAAGAGGCAGTTGGTCAAAGTCCATCAGATAAGGACTGCAGATTACAAGCCACAGCCTGGTCTGGAAGATATGGTATTGTATATCGACGGGGAAATAGTGGATAAGGCTACTATTGATAAGTTGGAAGCAAAAGACATTGAAAGTATGGTTGTCAATAAAAGCGAAGGCACTATAAGGGTGTTTTTAAAACACGATTAGATAATGAGATATCTCCAGCCGGTGTGCAAAATAGGGCCTATTTGTACACAGACCCCTGGGGGCAGCTGCGAAGCAGCGGGGGATATACAGTTCGCTCGCGAAGCAAAAAAGCCGACGCAAAGCGCCGGCTTTTTTGCGGAGAGAGCGAGATTCGAACTCGCGATACCCTTTTGGGGTACACACGCTTTCCAGGCGTGCCTCTTCAGCCACTCGAGCATCTCTCCAATTCGGATGCAAATATATAACTTTTTCTTAAATTTGTAAGATTTTAATTGCTTTATATGGCAAAGTCAGGGGTAAATATAGGGGCCCAGGTGGCGCAGATCCTTTCGGACGCAAAGGCCGGAAGGTTCAAGCCTGTGTATCTGCTTATGGGAGATGAACCGTATTATCCTGACCGTGCTTGCGACGCCATAATGCAATATGCCGTGGAGGAGGATGCTCGGGACTTTGACCAGTTTGTCTTCTATGGCTCCGATGCCAATGCTGACGATATCATAACCGCCGCCCGTGGCTTCTCAATGTTTGGAGGAAGGGTGCTGGTAGTGGTAAAGGAAGCCCAGTTGCTCAAGGACCTGGAGAAACTGGCGGTGTACTTGGAGAAGCCGCTGGATTCCACCGTGCTGGTGATTCTTCTGCACGCGGCCACGGTGGACAAGCGCAAGGCGCTGTACAAGGCCGTGCAGAAGATTGGCGAGGTGGTGGACTCCCCGGCGCTGCGCGACTACGAAGTGGCGCGCTGGATAGGGGACTATTACGCATCGCGCTCTCTGAGCATAGATCCCGCTGCGGCGGAGCTTCTGGCGGAATACGCCGGCACCAGCATAGACACCATCGTCCTGGAAACTGAAAAGATGCTCAAGAACCTTCCGGAAGGCAGCAACCGCATAGTGGTTGAGGACATTGAGAAGAACGTGGGAATCAGCCGCCAGTTCAGCATCTTTGAACTCACAAAGGAGCTCTCCGCGCGCAACGCGCCAAAGGCGCTGTACCTTGCCGCGCAGATCGCATCGTCAGTGAAGTTCCAGATGCCGGCCGCGGTGAGCGCGCTTTATACCCATTACTACCGCATCCTCAAATATCAGGCGCTCCGCCTCAAGGACCCCAATCCTTCGCCCCAGGCAAAGGCGGAGGTCCTTGGCGTGAACCCGTATTTCTTCAGGGAATACGATATGGCGGTGCGCAATTATCCTCTTGAGAAGTGTATGGGAGTGATATCGCTCCTGAACGATTACGACTATAAAGGCAAGGGCGGGGATGTGGGTCCGTACACCAAACCGGAAAGCATTTTCATAGAATTGATTACCAAAATCCTGAATATATAGAATGGGACTTATAGATATCAGGGGAGTGAGCAAGACGTTCGGGCCAAAGGTGGCGCTGGACAATGTCTCGCTTGAAATCCCGGAAGGAAAGATCTTTGGCCTGCTCGGTCCCAACGGCGCCGGCAAGACCACGCTTATAAGAATTATAAACAGAATTACAATCCCCACCAGCGGAGACGTTTATTTCAAGGACAGGCCAATCACCCAGCAGGATGTCGAAAAGATTGGCTATATGCCGGAAGAGCGCGGCCTTTACCGCAAGATGAAGGTAGGCGACCAGGCAATGTATCTTGCCCGTCTCAAGGGAATGAGCGAAGCCCGGGCTAAGGAGGCCCTCAAGGAATGGTTCATCCGCTTTGGCATCCAGGACTGGTGGAACAAGAAGGTTGAGGAACTGTCCAAGGGAATGGCCCAGAAGCTTCAGTTCATCACCACCGTGGTGCACAAGCCCGCCCTCCTTATCCTGGACGAGCCTTTCTCCGGTTTCGATCCGGTGAATGCGGACATAGTCCGCAAGGAGATCCTGCGCCTGAAGGACGAAGGCGCCACCATAATCCTATCCACCCACAATATGGAATCAGTGGAGGAACTCTGCGACAGCATAGCCCTGATCAACAAGTCCAAACTTGTGATAACCGGCGAACTGGAGGAAATCCGCCGCAAATACGGCAACAACAACGTGGAACTTGTCTATACCGATGAGGATGGCCGCCACACGGAGGTCCTGGAGGTTGAGAAGGACAACAACACCACGCTTCGCAAGATCCTGGACAGGGGAGTGACCGTGAACTCATATCACGAGCTTATGCCCCGTATGAACGATATCTTCATTAAGCTTGTAACGGAACAGGAGGCCGAATAATTATGAATCTGAGCAAGATAGGAGTAGTAATCAAGCGCGAGTACCTGAACCGCGTAAAGAAAAAGAGCTTCCTGATAACCACTTTCGTGGTTCCAATCCTTATGGCCGCCCTTACAATAATACCGATCCTTGTATTGACGCACGCCAAGGACAAGGTGAAGACCATAGCCGTAGTAGACCGTTCCGGAATAGCGTTGCCTTACCTGAAGGATACCTCCACCCTCAATTTCGAGGACTTCAGCACTATGGAAGCGGACGAAGTCAAAGGTATGATGGCAGACCTTGGGCTGGACGGAATCTTGAGCATATCAGCCCTGGACACACTCCAGAAGACCTTCTCCGCAGACCTGGCATCTCCCAAGCCGTTCGGAATAGAGGTGTCAGCCTCCATCAACTCCCTCCTGAACGATGCCCTTGAGGCCTACAGGATTGATTCCTACGGAATTGAAGGCCTTGCGGACATCCTCAAGGAAGTCAAACCGGACGTGAAGCTTAATACATACACCATAAAGGAAGACGGCAAGGAAGAACTTTCAGAGGCAAAAGTATTCTCTTTCCTCTCTATGGGACTTGGACTTATCATATTCCTTTTCATCACAATGTTCGGAGGAATGGTAATGTCCGCTGTCATTGAGGAAAAAGCCAGCAGGGTTGTAGAGGTGCTAGTCAGTTCCGTCAAAGCCACGGAACTGATGTTCGGAAAGATAATAGGAATAGCCCTGGTTGCATTCACCCAGTTTATCCTTTGGATAGTGCTTACGATGGCCCTTGTGGGAATAGCGGGCAAGTTCATCGGCCAGGATATGCTTTCCAGCCTTGGAGACAATCCTACCGAGATGGTCCAGGGAATGAATGTGGGAATCAGTCCAGATCAGCTTGCGGACGCCGCCGGTGAGGGAGACCTGGCATTGATAGTCAGCACTCTGCAGAACCTTCCCTGGGGAAAGATCATCCTGGTATTCTTCCTGTTCTTCTTCTTTGGCTATATGCTCTATGCATCGCTGTATGCGGCCATAGGCTCTGCCGTGGAAAACGAAGGGGATACGCAGCAATTGCAGATACCGGTAACCATCCCTCTGATGCTGGCGTATTTCATTGCCATCTTTGCCTTCAACGCCCCGGAATCGCCGGTGGCTTTCTGGGGATCGATGATTCCGTTCACATCTCCTATTGTGATGCTTGCAAGGCTGCCTTTCGGGGTTGAAAACTGGGAAATAATACTGTCCCTTGGCCTACTCATAGTCACATTTGTGATATGTGCCTACATATCGGCCAAGATATACAAGGTGGGTATTCTGATGTTTGGCAAGAAATCCACCTGGAAGGATCTTTGGAAGTGGTTGAAGCAGAAATAGTTGCATAATATGAAAAAGATAATTTGCACAATAGCCGCATTGCTCTGCGCCTTTGGGCTGAGCGCTCAGGAGTTCAAGATGGACTGGCACAGGGTGCATATGGAGGGCAGCCGCACCGGCGTTACCGCACCGGATGCGGAGAATGTAAAGGAAGCCCTTGGAGAGGTCCGGGACGGAGTCTACTATGCCCCAAACGGCAAAGTGTTCAAGAAAGGAAGCGTTGTAAAGGCTGCAGAGCTCCTGATAGCCGCCCAGCCGGAGATGGCATATGTCAAGGAGGTCATCTGCTATTCCCCAAAGGAAGTCCTCCGCTCCACCCGTCCCCAGAACGAGCTGTCCAACCTTATCGTAGACAGGATGATGATAAAGACCGCGGAGGAAACCGGGAAGAAGGTGGACGTGGGAATCATCAATTTTGGAGGGATCAGGGTGGACCTGCCGCAGGGCAACGTGCTTCTGGACGATATCCTTTCAATGCTGCCATTCGAGAACTACATCTGCTATGTGCAACTGAAGGGATCGGACCTCCGCAACCTTTACAAGCAGTTCGCCCAGACAGGAATGCAGGTTGTGGGAGGCGTTGAACTGACCATAAAGGACAAGGAACTGGTCGATGTCAAGGTAGGGGGCAAGCCGCTTGACGATAAAGCCCTGTACGGCCTTGCCACAATAGATTTCCTCCTTGACGGAGGAGACGATGTGTTCTGCGGCCGCAACGCCGTGGACCTGGTATTGACCAAGACGCTTCTCAGGGATGCCTTGCTTCCGTATCTGAGGGAACTTGGCGCCCAGGGAATTCCGGTAGAGTATCACGTTGACAACAGGGTAGTTGAGCTATGAGAAAGACATTGATTCTTGCGCTCTGCGCAATTATTTTATGCGCCTGCGGGTCCAAGCAGCTGACAATCCTGCACATTAACGATACGCACAGCCACAACGACGCCCTTCGCAGCGGCGAGGCCGGCGTAATTGAGCGCGCAGCGTACATAGACAGCGTCCGCCGCGCGGACGGTGCCGGCAATGTGCTGCTCCTGCACGCCGGCGACTTCAGCCAGGGAACCTCTTACTTCACCCTGATGAAAGGGGACCTTGAGACCGAACTGATAAACGCACTGGGGTATGACTGCATAACCCTTGGAAACCACGAGTTTGACAACGGGCTTGAGGAACTGGGCCGCCGCCTTTCCAACACAAAGTGCCCCGTGGTGGTTGCAAACTACGATTTCTCACCGTTCGAGGCCGGGAAATACATCACCCCGTACGCTATCGTTAAGAAGGCCGGAATGAGAATTGGTATTGTGGGAATCCTGTGCGACCTCTCCTCCGTGGTGTCCAGGACCATTTCCGACCGTATCCCCCGCCTGGGAAATGACATAGATATCCTTAACAAATGGGCCGCTTACCTGAAGGACGAGCAGAAATGTGATATGGTTATAGCACTCACCCACGTGGGTTACAAGGGTGAGCCTGGCCTGAACGACGTAGACCTGGCAAAAGGCTCGCGCAACGTAGACCTCATCGTGGGCGGCCACTCCCATACCTTCCTGGAGAAGATGGAAGGGGAGTACAATGCTGACGGCAAATTTGTCCCCATAGTGCAGGACGGCTGCTGGGGTTACTATGTAGGAAATCTTAAAGTGAATAAGAAATAGACGGCCTACAGTATATTCATAGACTGTTCACGGATTTTTTCCAGCTCGTCTTTCATAAGGACCACGCATTTCTGCATAGATGCGTGGTTCGCTTTTGATCCGGTGGTGTTGATCTCGCGACCCATCTCCTGGATTATGAATCCCAGTTTCTTGCCCGGGTAGGGTTCTCCGTTTATGGTGTCAATGAAATACTTGCAGTGCTGGCGCAGGCGCACGCGCTCCTCGCTTATGTCAAGTTTCTCAAGGTAGAATACAAGGTCCTGCTCAAAGCGCTCCCTTTCAGGGGTGTTCTGGCCCAGGTCCTCGAAGCCTTTGAGAATCCTGGCCTTGACGGCATCGATGCGCTCTGACTCGTATCTTTCCACTTCGTGGGAAAGTTCAATGATCCTTTCCACCCTTGTGGTGACATCGTTATAGAGCACCTTCCCTTCCGTATCACGATAGTTGTTGACTCCCTGGAGGCACTGGTCGAAGGCCTTGTCAATGACAGGCCAGTTCTCCTCCGTAATCACGTCTGATTTCTGAGCCTCTATCACATCAGGCATCTTCATAAGGACGGTAAGCATTACGGATGCGCTCTCAGGGGTGAAATGAAGGGTGTCGAAACCCATCTCGTCCCTTGCGAAGTCCTTGAGCTGGGCCAGGTACTGGTGAGCTATCTCCTTGTTGAACTGCTTTGCGCTGTCGCTTGCCTTGGGTTCCCAGGTGAGGAACACGTCAATGGCGCCCCTCTTGAGGACCTCCGCAATCTTTTGCCTAACCAAAAGATCCTTGTCTTTTGGTAGCATAAATGTCTTTATGCATATGTCGCAGCTCTTGCTGTTGAGCGTGCGGATTTCAATAGTGAGCTTTCCGTTCTCCAACTGGGCCTCGGACTTGCCGTAGCCGGTCATTGATTTTACCATCGTGATTCATTTAGCGATACAAAAATAAAAATAATCCGTGCGAATTGCTATATTTGTCAGTTCTAAAATCAGCATAGAGTATGGAAGAGCAGAAAAAGCTTAATTTCCTTGAGGAAATAATAGAGGATGACCTCAAATCCGGCAAAGTCACCAGCATAATGACCCGCTTCCCTCCGGAGCCAAACGGTTACCTTCATCTTGGACACGCCAAAAGCCTTTGCATAAACTTTGGCCTTGCCCAGAAATATGGCGGCAAGACCAACCTGCGATATGACGACACCAACCCCACCAAGGAAGACACTGAATATGTAGACGCCATAAAGGAAGACATCCGCTGGATGGGCTTCCAGTGGGAGAACGAGCTCTACGCATCGGACTATTTCGACCAGCTTTACGAGTGGGCCGAGCAGCTCATCAAGCGCGGACTGGCCTATGTCGATGACGAGACCCAGGAGGAGATCTCCGCCCACCGCGGCACCGTGGAGACCCCGGGAACCGAGAGCCCGTACCGCAACCGCAGCGTGGAGGAAAACCTCAAGCTCTTCCGTGAGATGAAGGAGGGCAAATATGCCGATGGCGAGAAAGTCCTCCGCGCCAAGATAGATATGGCCCACCCCAATATGATGTTCCGCGACCCTCTCCTGTACCGCATCAAGCACGCAAGCCATCACCGTACCGGAGACAAGTGGTGCATCTATCCTATGTACGATTACACCCACGGCCAGTGTGACTCCATAGAGCACATCACCCACTCCATATGCACCCTTGAGTTTGACGTGCACCGTCCTCTGTACGACTGGTTCATCCAGACCCTGGGCATATTCCCCAGCCATCAGTACGAGTTCGCCCGCCTGAACCTCACCTACACCCTGATGAGCAAGCGCAAGCTTCTTGAACTTGTTCAGAAAGGCCTCGTAGCCGGATGGGACGATCCGCGAATGCCAACGCTTTGCGGCGTCCGCCGCCGCGGCTACACCGCGGAATCCCTCAAGATGTTCTGCGAAAAGATAGGCGTGAGCAAGCGTGACCAGCTTATGGATATCCAGCTGCTGGAGTGGTGCGTCCGCCAGGACCTTAACGCCAGGTCAAACCGTTATATGGTCGTTTCAGACGATCCAATAAAGATCACCCTTACCAACTGGCCGGAAGGACAGGTGGAATGGTACGACTGCCCGCTCAATCCTGCGGAGCCGGAAGGCGCAACCCGCAAGGTTCCCTTCACCGGAGAACTTCTCATTGACAGGGCTGACTTTATGGAGGACGCCCCAAAGAAGTTCTTCCGCCTGAAACCGGACGGGGAAGTCCGTCTCAAATATACCTACATCATCAAATGCAATGAGGTTGTCAAGGACGCTGACGGCAAGGTAGTGGAGCTCAAGTGCACATACGACCCTGCCACCAGGCCGGGCGGCGGAGAGTGGCGCTCCGTAAAGGGCACCATCCACTGGGTAAGCACCGCTTATATGAAAGAGATAGAACTCCGCAACTATGACCGCCTGTTCACCCTTGCAGATATGAGCCAGGTTCCAGAGGACAAGGATTACAAGGATTTCCTGAATCCGGACTCTCTTGTAATAGCAAAGGGATTCGCAGAGCCGGCCCTCCTGGAGGACCAGTCAGGCCTCGCAGTCCAGTTCGAGCGTGTAGGATACTACATAAAAGACAAGGACAGTACCCCTGAAAAGCCCGTCTTCAATAAGACAGTGGCTTTGAAAGATTCGTATAAACCTGAGTAACATACTTATAATCACTTATTTGCGTGCCGATTAAAAAATTTTTTTAATCGGCATTGTTTTTTTATCAAATTCTTTATAAATTTGAACGTCAAACTAATTATCAAACTATTTAATACACTAGAAGACTTTCACTTATGCCTCAATCTTTCTTAGACGAACCTTCAAGCAAATCAGCGTTGCTTAAAAGACAGATCTTAAGCCTCTATTTGCAAAACGACAGCTATTCCATAGCTGAGATTTCAAATGAAATAGGGACATCCATCCCTACCTCTACTAAACTAGTGCAGGAACTTATCGCGGAAGGATTCCTCCAGGACCTTGGCAAGCAGGGTACATCCGGAGGAAGGCGTCCAAGCATATTCGGCCTCAATCCCAATGCCGGGTATTTCGTGGGCGTCGACGTTGCACGCAGGCACTTCCACGTAGCCATCACTGATTTCAAGGGCAACCTTGAATGTTTTGTCCAGGACATAGAATTTGTCCTTCAGTCCAATGCGGACTCCTTCAAAGAGATTTGCAGTATAGTCAAGAACATTGTAGCGGAGCAGGGCATCTCCTGGGACAAAGTCCACGGAGTGGGCGTAAGCCTTTCCGGAAGGGTCAACCCGGAGGAAGGCTACAGCCTAAGCTACTTTGTCCGCGACGACCTTCCCCTCAAGGCCATCTTCCAGAACGAGCTCAAAGTGCCCGTGAACATCGAGAATGACTCCAGGGCAATGACCTTTGGAGAGTACCTTTCCGACGAGCAGACCAGAATGGAGAACAATATGCTGTTCATCAACCTCAGCTGGGGCCTTGGAATGGGTATGATCCTGGATGGCAAGCTGTATTACGGCAAGTCCGGTTTCTCCGGCGAGATTGGACATTTCCCCCTTCTGGACAACGACAAGATATGCCGTTGCGGAAAGATAGGCTGCCTTGAGACGGGAGCTTCGGGATCCGCCCTGCATCATATCATTATGGACGAACTGGCAGCCGGCCGCGCCTCAAGCCTTGCCGCAAAGTACCGCGCAGGAGATCAGATTGACCTTGAAGACATCCTTGGCGCCATAAAGGACGAGGATGTCCTGAGCATAGACGCCATCGGTAAGGTGGGCGAAGCCCTGGGAAGGGGCATCGCGGGCCTTATCAATATATTCAACCCCGGCCTTGTAGTGATTGGAGGACGCCTTATCGTGGGCGGAGACTACCTTATGTTCCCTATAAAGACTGCCGTCAAGAAGCAGTCCTTGAACAAGGTAAGCTCGGACACCGTGATACGCTTCTCAACATTGGGCCGCAAGGCTGCAGGTATAGGAGACTGCCTTATAGCGCGCAGCAAGTTCCTGGGTTTAATGTAGTGTAAACAATGAGCAAGAAGAAAGCTTTTTCCCTTAAGACAAAATTGGTGCTGAGCCTCAGCGCAATTGCCATAATGCTGCTGGCATCCGGCCTTATTTCATTTTTGGAATATCAGAGGATGAACAGCAGGGTGTCGGTCCAGGTAAGCGAGAGCATAAACCAGCTCAACCTCACCGAGAGCCTCTATTCAATGTGCGTGGTATATAATATGGACGTCCTCAAGGTAGTGGGCGACGAGGAGATTACCGTGCTGCCAAAGTTCGACACCCCGGTATTCATAGAGAAGGCAATGAAACTTCCCAACGCAGAAAAGATATCGTTCGCCCTCAACAACTATATCACCACCGCCAATGACCTGGAAGACGTGCTCCTTTCTGACTTCGTAGATTCCAGGGCTTGGTATTTTGATGAGCTTCAACCTGATTATGAGGCACTTGTGGCAGCCATCGGGGAAGCGGGCAATATGACTTACAAGGATCTGGCGGAATATTCCCAGACATACGACACGGGCCTTAACAGAAGCGTCATCCCTATGATAGTGGCCGTGGGAGGAGGCCTCCTGCTGGTTCTTATGCTGCTGTTCTTCCTGCTCTCGTTCTATGTGAATCCGCTTTACAAGATGCTTGACGGCCTCAAGAACTACAGGTCATATAACAAGAAATACTCATACGATTTTGACGGAGACGACCAGTTGCGCGAACTGAACTCCGGCATATCGGATCTCATAGCGGAAAACCAGCAGATGCGCAAGCGCCTTTCATCCATAAAGAATTCCGAAAGCAAGTCTGGGGATGAACTATAAAGCTATAAGCAGGAATGTGGGTTTTGCCCTCCTTGTGAGCGCATTGTTTATGTTCCTGTCATTGTTGGTGTCTCTTGTGAACAGTGACGGTGCCCACGTGGCGTTGATGATCAGTTTTATGATCACCTTCACCTTGGGTATCTTCCCGTTCATTTTCGTCCGCAGGAGTTCCGCAATATCCCTTAGGGACGGCTTTATGATCATCTTCCTCTCCTGGCTGATGTCCTTTGTGTTCGGAATGCTCCCTTATGCTCTGTGGGGCGGCCCTTTCACGCTGGCTAATGCCTGGTTCGAGAGCGTGTCGGGATTCACCACCACGGGGGCGACCATCCTGGACGACATTGAATCCCTCCCGAAGAGCCTTCTCTTCTGGCGGAGCGCAACCCATTTCATAGGTGGATTGGGAGTAGTTGTATTCCTGCTGCTCATTCTGCCGAACACTAACCCTATGAAGCTGAGACTCACCAATATAGAGCTTTCAACCCTTTCAAAGACAGGATACAAGGCAAGGTCCAACCAGACTTCCAGCATTTTTGCCTATGTGTTCATAGGCCTTATGGTGCTGGCGTTCTATGCATTCCTCCTTGTAGGAATGTCTCCGTTCGATGCCATCTGCCACGCGTTCAGTGTGTGCGCCACCGGAGGCTTCAGTACCAAGAACCTGTCCATCGGAGGCTTCGATTCCCTTGGAGTGGAAATAGTGACCGTTGTGTTCCTGTTCCTTGCCTCCATCCACTTCGGAAGCATATATATGGCTGTGATGAAACGTTCGCTCAAGCCTTTCAGGAACCCGGTCTTCACCTTCTACCTCTGTTCGCTGATTATCACCAGCGCCCTGCTTACAGCATCGCTTAAATTCCAGGATCCGTCCTTGAGCGTTGGAAGGGCCATACGTGAAGGAGTGTTCCAGACTGTGAGTACCGCTTCCACATCCGGCTTTGCCATAACGGACAACCTGCACTGGGGCTTCGTGCCAAATTACCTGCTGATATTCGTAGCTATAATGTGCGGATGCGCCGGATCCACCAGCGGCGGCCTCAAGGTTGACCGTATAATGGTACTTTTCAGGAGGATAGGCCTGCATATAAGCAGGATCCTGAATCCATCTGCTGTGAACGAGGTCCGTCTAGGAAAGACTATCCTTAAGGACGAGGACATTTATCCCCATATTATGTACATCAACCTGTATTTTGTGGTGATGCTGGTTTCCATCCTGCTGGTATCCCTGACCGGTCTCAGCGGAGAGTACGCATTTGCGGGATCGCTGGCAATGATCAGCAATGTGGGCCCTGCGGTGGGAAGGATTGGGACAATGGGCAGTTATAACTGGGTTCCGGATGCCGCAAAGTTCCTTTTCACCCTGGATATGTTCCTTGGGCGTGTGGAGATTTATCCTATACTTGCAGTAGTAGGTACGTTACTTGGGCTTGACAAAAGAAAGTAGGAAGAGGTGGACAGGGGCGGTTTTCTGTATAAGGACTTCATTTCCCATCTGGGCGTTGAGGCAACATCCTGCCAGGACTCACTGCTGCGGGACATAGCTGCGTTCCTTACCGGGGATGATGCGGATATAATGGTGGTAAACGGATATGCCGGCACGGGCAAGACCACAGCCATTGCCGCCGTAGTAAACTCTCTGGTTTCCCTGAACATAAAATGCAAGCTGATGGCCCCTACGGGACGCGCGGCAAAGGTGCTTTCCCAATACACGGGAAAGCCTGCCTGTACCATCCACAAGGGCATTTACAGGCAGAAGTCAGTGGGAGCGGACGGAATGGGGCGCTTTACTCTGGACTACAATAAAAGCAAGGATACCCTGTTTGTAGTGGATGAGGTTTCCCTTATTGGAGCGGAAGGTCAGGACAGGCCTGAGGGTGTGGTTTTCGGTTCCGGGAACCTCCTGGAGGACCTTGTGAATTACGTGCGGGCGGGTGCGGACTGCAGGCTCATCCTGATAGGGGATGCAGCGCAGCTGCCCCCGGTGGGACTGGACTGCAGTCCGGCGCTGTCTGAAGCGTATATGGATGGCTTCGGGGGCGTAAGGTACGCCACCCTCACCACGGTGACGCGCCAGCAAAGGGAGTCAGGCATATTGCACAACGCCACCATTCTGAGGAAGATGATATCGGCGCAGGGCGCCGACACAAAGATAAAGTTGGACCTGAAGGGGTTCGATGACATACAGCGGGTGTCCGGAGGGGAGTTGATTGAGACGCTTACAGACGCGTACTCCCGCTATGGGGACGATGACTGCATTGTGCTGTGCCGCTCCAACAAGATGGCCATACGCTACAACCTTGGGATACGCTCAATGGTGGAGTTCAAGGAGGACAGGCTTGTGCGCGGGGAGAAGCTGATGATAGTAAAGAACTGCTACCAGTTTCTTGAGGACGTGGAAGAAATGGATTATATTGCAAACGGAGACATAGCGCGGCTGATGAGCATAAAAGGCTTCGAGGAGCGGTACGGGCTGCATTTTGCCAAGGCAAGGCTCCAGTTTCCTGATTACGGGGACGTTGAGGTGAGCGCAAAGGTGTGCCTGGATACGTTGGAATCGGAATCCGCGTCACTGACATTCGAGCAGCAAAATGCTTTGTACCAGGGGGTGAACGAGGATTATTCCCATATCACTTCCCGCAAGAAACGGTACGATGCCGTGAGGGAAGACCCTTATTTCAATGCGCTCCAGCTGAAATACGCCGCGGCGGTTACTTGCCACAAGTCGCAGGGAGGCCAGTGGAGCTGCGTTTTCATAGACTGCCCTTTCTGGCAGGAAGAGCAGAGCCTGGACGACCTCAAATGGCTTTATACTGCCCTCACGCGCGCCGTGGAAAAAGTTTACCTTGTTAATTTTAACGACAGATTCTTTAAATGAGAAAGTTAATGATCCTTCTGGCGGCCGCAGCCGCCTGTCTGTCACTGCGTGGACAGGAATTCCAGAACATTCCTTCAAGATGGAAATGGATTAGCGACAGGGAAGTGGTCTTCTCCACTTCTCCAACGTACGCGGACAGCGCCACGTTCAGCGTTACCGTTCCTTCCTACAGGATAACCAAGGGTGTACACGCACCGGACAAGTATTCACAGTTCCCCATACGCCCGCGGGGCGCGGTGAACCTGACCTACTCTCCGGATTCCACCAAGCTGGCGTTCACCCGTGACAATGACCTGTACGTTGCAGACTGCGCCACCGGAGCCGAGACTAGGCTTACCTATGACGGGTCCGATGTCATCCTGAACGGTTATGCCTCCTGGGTATATTATGAGGAAATCCTTGGCCGCCCTTCAATGTACAAGGCTTTCTGGTGGTCACCGGATTCAAAGAAGATAGGTTTCTACCGCTTTGACAATTCAAAGGTTCCAATGTTCCCAATCTATTCCCCAAGGGGGCAGGATGGAACCTTGAAGCAGACACGCTATCCAAAGGCGGGTGAGACCAACCCGGAGGTGAAGATAGGAATGATTGACCTTGACAGGCCTTCCAATATAGTCTGGGCTGACTTTGACCCGGCGGAGGACCAGTACTTTGGAATTCCTTTCTGGGGACCGGACAGCAAGGACTTTTACATTGCCCGCGAGCCGCGCGTGCAGAATACCATAGACCTGTACGCGGTGAGCGTGGCGGACGGCTCCAAGAAGAGCATTTATCACGAGGAGTATCCCACCTGGCTCAACTGGTTCGAGGGTATAATCTTCACTGACAGAGGACTTTATATGAGCCGGGAGTTCGAGACCGGATGGCAGCAGATATACTTCCTTTCTTACGACGGAAGCGAGTTCCGCCGCCTCACCAGCGGTGAGAACTGGGACGTTTCCCTGGTAAGGGTGGACGAGAAGAAAGGGGATGTCTACTACCTTGCCCGCCGTGACGCTACCACACGTTTCACGCTCTACAAGGCGGACAAGAAGGGTAACATCACCGCCCTTACGGATCCGGACCTGAACGTGTCTTCCGTGACTTTCTCTCCTGACGGAAAGTACTTCGTATGCGGAGTTTCTTCCTTCACGGTGCCAAACCAGCTGTGGATCTATGAGACGGCGCGTGCGGAGCAGGCGTGGAAGGGGAGGAAGATAGCGCAGGCCCCCGGCCGCGCGTACGACTCCCGTGCCGCGCGCAGCGCATTCAAGGTGGCGGACAACGCCGGTCCTGACTACGATCCTTCCAAGTACGCCCTTGCCCAGACAATAAGCATCCCGGCAGTGGACGGCCTTATGATGAAGGCTTATATAGTTTATCCGCTGGGATTCGACCCTTCAAAGAAGTATCCCGTACACGCAGAGATATATGGCGGACCGGACACCAAATATGTAAGGGAGAGCTGGAGGGCTCCTTCTGAGAAGAACCAGTGGTGGAGCCGAAACGGCATAATTCACATAACCTTTGACGTGAGGGCTTCAGGCCATAACGGACGCGCGGGCGTTGACCAGATTTTCCGCAATCTGGTGGCTACTCCGGTGCAGGATGCGGTTACCTGGGCCAATTATCTCAAGAGCCTGCCATACGTTCAGGGAGACAAGATAGGAATTGAGGGCTTCTCCTTTGGAGGCACAATGACAACAATGCTACTGTTGGAGCACAGCGATTCCTTCTGCTGCGGCATTGCAGGAGGTGGCGTCTATGACTGGATGCTGTACGACACGCATTACACTGAGCGCTTTATGGACACCCCGGCCAACAACCCGGACGGATACAAGGTGGCCAGTGCTGTAAATCACGCTGCTTCAATGACTTCCGGTGTGCTTAAACTCACGCACGGAACGGGCGATGACAACGTCCATTTCCAGAATACGCTGCAGATGATCACGGCGCTGCAGAGCAACGGGAAGCAATTTGAACTGATGATTTATCCTGACGGGATGCACGGCTATTCCGGAGCCCAGGGAACCCATTCCTGGGAGGCGGACAAACTGTTCTGGCTCAGGAATTTGAAATGATGAGGAATCGGCCTGCGGGCGCATCGCTCCAGGCAATTTCAACCCCGAATATATGGGCTTCGCCACCGTCGGCGGAGCCCATCTTTTTCCTGAGGGCCTCGCTGCTCATAGGGATATTGCGCGCGGTGACGCCGCATTTGGGAAAGTCCTTTCCCGTGCGGCGCATCTCCGCGCCGTTCAGCGGCCGTATTTCGCTTACAGGCCAGTATTTTCCGAAGGCTTCGGCAGCAGGATTCCTGCGGCCACAGAAGTAAAGATGGGTGGAGGGGGCCAGCTTGAGCATATCCCAGCGCGCGGCCATCAGCTTGAAGGCGCCTGCCTTCATTGCCGCGTTTCCCGGCACGAACAGCCATCCGTACGCCTTGCCGTTTTCCGGGAAGCGGTAATCGCAGGCGCGCTCCTCGGAAGCCTTGAATTCCAGTTGGGCGCCGCCGCTTTCAACGATGAATAGAGGCTCTCCGCCGAAGCCTTTCTCAAGGATGCAGAGCAGTTCCTTGCACTCGCCTCCGGATTCCACAATGTGCACCTCGCTCACACAACCAAGGCGCTCGCATACCATAGAGGCATCGGCCATAGGGGAGAGTTTGAGCATTATGTGGGGGCACAGGTCAAGCAGTTCGTCCTTGAGGACGGTGATGTCAGGGGTGCAGTCTTCCAGCAGGAAAACCTTCTTTCCGGTGTTGCTGCGGCGGGCGGGGTCCAGGTATATGAGATCGGGTTTGAAATCCCCAAGGATGGAAGCCGCGTTTCCGGGGCTGAGTTCCTGGTTCCTGAATGTTGCGTTACCAACGCCAAGGAGTGAGAAATTGTGCTGCACGGTGTTGAACAGCGCAGTGTCCCGCTCGTTGTAAAGGACCTCTCCCACGGCACCTGCAAAGGCCCAGCTGTCAACGCCAAGGCCTCCTGTGAGGTCTGCGACGTGCCCCTGCGGACCGGCAATCCGCGCGGCGGTCTCCGCCTTGCGCAGCGCCGTGTCCGCGGAGCTGCACTGCTCTGCAGACAGCCTTGAAGGCCAGCTTATTCCAGGGACTGAAGCCCACTGGGGAACCTTGCCTTCCATCTTTGAAGCGCCTTGGGCTTCAATGTCCTTAAGTATGTCCGCGAAACTGTTTTTCATTCTTTGATGCAAAGATAAAAATGCTTATATTGTAACAATGTATCCATACTCTGAAAAATGAAAGATTTTATCTATTACGCTCCAACCGAGGTAGTCTTTGGGGAGCAGTCGGAAGATAGGGTCGCCGGCCTTGTAAAGAAATACAGCGGCCATAAGGTCCTGGTCCATTATGGCGGCGGAAGCGTCAAGAAATCAGGCCTTCTTGACAAAGTGTGCAATTTGCTCAAGGAAGGAGGCGTAGAGGCCGTCCTCCTGGGAGGTGTGGTCCCCAATCCCCGTCTCTCCCTGGTTCACCAGGGCATAGAACTCTGCCGCAAGGAAGGCATTGATTTCATCCTTGCAGTGGGAGGCGGAAGCGTGATAGACTCTTCCAAGGCAATCGCTTATGGAGTGCCCTATGAGGGCGATGTCTGGGACGTGTACCTGCGTAAGTATGTTCCTCAAACCGCACTTCCCATTGGCTGTGTGCTTACAATCCCCGCGGCCGGAAGCGAAATGAGCGACTCCAGCGTAATCACAAACGAAGAAGGCTGGGTCAAGCTGGGCTATTCCAACAACGTGTGCCGCTCCAAGTTTGCCATTATGAACCCGTGCCGCACATACACCCTGCCTCCGTACCAGACGGCGGCCGGTGTCACGGACATTATGATGCACACAATGGAAAGATACTTCACCCAGGACGACGATATGGACCTTACCACGGAACTGGCCGAGGCTCTCCTCCGGACAATGAAGGAAAGCGTCTTTGCCGTGCTCAAGGATCCTTGCAACTACCGCCACCGCGCCCAGATAATGTGGGCCGGAAGCCTCGCCCACAATGACCTTACCGGCTGCGGCGTTACAGGAGACTGGGCAACCCACCAGCTGGGGCACGAACTCAGCGGACTGTTCGACGCAACCCACGGGGCCAGCCTCGCCGCTATGTGGCCAAGCTGGGCCAGGTACGTCTACAAGGCCAACGTAAGCCGCTTTGTGCGCTTTGCGGTCAACGTTATGGATGTCCCCAATGACTTCACGGACCCTGAAGGCACCGCCCTCAAGGGAATAGAGGCAATGGAACGTTTCTATAACCGCATTGGAATGCCAATCAACATCAAGGGTCTCATAGGCAGGGAAGTAACCGAAGAGGAGATAAAGGAGATGACCCGCAAGTGCAGCCGCAACTATACCACCGCCCAGGGAATGTTCAGGAAACTTGAGGCAAGTGACATAGAGGCAATCTACAGGATGGCAAAAGGATAAACCGTATAACCTAAAAGAATATCAATAATCACTATGGCAAATTATCTGGACGTAGCAAACAGTTGGCTCACAGGAGATTTCGATCCGCAGACCAAGACTCAGATCATAGAACTCAGGAACAACGACCCCGCAGGGTTCGAAGACGCCTTTTACAGGAACCTTGAATTTGGAACCGGAGGCTTGCGCGGGATAATGGGCGTGGGCACCAACCGTATGAACAAATACACAGTGGGAATGGCCACCCAGGGTCTTGCAAACTATATTCTGGACCACGTGAAATCTGACAAGATAAGCGTGTGCATTTCCTATGACAGCCGCAACCATTCCAAGGAATTCGCAAAGATCACTGCGGATGTGATGTCGGCTAACGGAATTGACGTTTTCATATTTGACAACATCCGTCCTACGCCGGAACTCAGCTATGCCATCCGCCTTAAAGGCGCAACGGCAGGAGTAATGGTCACGGCATCGCACAACCCCAAGGAGTACAACGGATACAAGGTGTTCTGGAGCGACGGCGGCCAGATTACGGCTCCCGTGGACGCAGACATCGTGGCGGAGGTGGCAAAGATCACGGACCCCTCTATGGTTCGCTTCAGCAGCGGTCTCCGCTGCGGGGAGATAAACATTATGGGAAAGGATGTCGATGACCAGTATCTGCGTGACATACTGTCACTTACTCTCAGTCCCGAGGCCTGCGCAAGGCACAAGGACATAAAGTTCGTCTACACCCCGCTCCACGGATGCGGAGTACGCCTGGTGCCGGAGTGCCTCCACCGCCTTGGCTTTGAGAACGTGTTCCACGTTCCGGAGCAGGACGTGAGCGACGGAGATTTCCCAACCGTGGCTTCCCCCAACCCGGAGGAGCACGCAGCCCTTTCAATGGCAATCCAGGTTGCGGAGAGGGAAAACGCGGACATAGTTATGGCCACGGATCCTGATGCTGACCGTATGGGCATCGCCGTCAGGGACAACGACGGAAATATGACCCTTTTCAACGGCAACCAGACCGGAGCAATGCTCACATACTACATCCTCAGCCGCTGGAAGGAGCTGGGCAAGCTCCAGGGCCACAAATATGTGGTTAAGACAATAGTCACCACAGAACTCATAAAGGACATCTGCGACTCTTTTGGCGTCCCGGTTTACAATGTGCTCACCGGTTTCAAATATATAGCCGAAGTAGTTAAGCGCAACGAGGCCAGCGGAGAATTCATCTGCGGAGGCGAGGAGAGTTACGGCTTCAACGTGGGCCAGTTCGTGCGCGACAAGGACGCCCAGATAGCGTGCAGTATGGTGGCTGAGTGCGCCGCCTGGGCCGCCGACCAGGGAATGACGCTTTATCAGCTGATGCAAAAGATATACGCCCAGTACGGCTACCGCAAGGAAGCCCTCACCTCGCTTGTGCGCAAGGGCAAGACCGGAGCGGAGGAAATCCAGAAGATTATGGCCGATATGCGCACCAACCCTCCCGCAGAGATGTGCGGAAGCAAGGTGACAAAAGTCATTGATTATCTTGAGCCGGAGAAGACCGGACAGCCAAAGAGCAACGTGCTGCAGTTCTTTGACGAGGCTGGAGACGTGGTGAGCGTGCGTCCGTCAGGAACGGAGCCAAAGATCAAGTTCTACTTTGGCGCCAAGGGCGACGATGCGGACAAGAAGATTGCCGCGCTGGAGCACCAGTTCGTGAGCGGACAGTCATAGCACTTGGGATTCCGCGCGGTGCACACGTAGCGGCCGTGGAGGATAAGCCAGTGATGAGACCTTGCCCGGAGTTCCTCCGGTATGTGTCTCTCCAGGTCTTTCTCCACGGCCGCCGGCGTTTTGCCATTGCTCAGGCCAATCCTGTGCGCCACCCTGAACACGTGGGTGTCCACGGCAATCACAGGCTTGTCGTAAATGATTGAGGCAATGACGTTTGCGGTCTTGCGGCCTACTCCCGGAAGGGACATCAGGTCATCTATGTCAGAAGGGACTTCTCCACCGAAGTCCTTGACAAGCTTCTCCGCCATTCCAATGAGGTGGCTGGTCTTGCTGTTGGGATAGGAGACGGACTTTATGAGCTGGTAGACGTCCTCGGGCGAAGCCTGGGCAAGGGACTGCGGGTCCGGATAACGCTGGAAAAGGGGAGGGACGGTGGCGTTCACCCTGCGGTCCGTGCACTGTGCGGAAAGGATTACGGCAACCAGCAGCTGATAGGGGTTCTGGTAGTGGAGCTCAGTCTCCGCCAGGGGCATATTCTCCTGGAAGTACTTGATTATGTAGAAGTACCTGTCTTTGCGGTTCATTGGTCTTTCTTCTCGTGGCAGTGCTCGTTCTTGCAGACGAATATCCTGCCCGGATATTTCTCGTAGATGCCCCGGTTGTGGGTTACCATCACAATGGCGGTTCCGTTTTTCTTGTTGATTCCGGTAAGGAGCTGCATTATGCCGTCGGCGGTCTCGTTGTCAAGGTTGCCGGTAGGCTCGTCTGCTATGATAACCTTTGGGGAATTGAGCAGGGAGCGGGCAATTGCAATTCGCTGCTGCTCTCCTCCGGACAGCTGATGGGGCATCTTGTGCGATTTTGTGAGCATTCCTACGGCCTGCAGGACTTCCTCTATTCTCTTGTCTATATCCGCATTGTTCTTCCACCCAGTTGCCTTGAGGACGAATTCCAGGTTCTCATACACGGACCTGTCCATCAGGAGCTGGAAATCCTGGAATACGACACCCATCTTGCGGCGCAGCATAGGGATGTCTTTCTCTTTGATTCCCACCAGGTTGAAGCCGCAGACCTCCGCAGTTCCGGTATTGAGCGGATTTTCTGCGATTATGGTACGGATTATGGAGGTTTTACCTGTGCCTACCTTGCCCACGATGTACACGAAATCAGATTCGTAAACGTCCATATCAAGGTCAAAGATGACCACTTCTTCGCCATTTATGATATTGGCATTGTGAATGGAAATCAGAGGGGTGTCGTTCATTGTTTTTATTGCGTAATAATAGTTCGGAATTATACAAATATAGCAGAAAAATAAGTAAATTTGTTTTCTATATACAAGAAATGTTATGAGATTAAAATTCATTGCTGTAGCCTTTGCCGCCATCCTTCTGGGAGGATGGCAGATGAATGCCGCGCCGGCAGATCCGCACAAGGACTTCAAGACTGCTGTAACCCTCTATGAAAGAGGGCTTTACAATGAAGCAAGAAGCATTTTTGAAGACCTTTCCAAGCAGGAACCTGACGTTCTTACTGACGGTTATATAGTGCTCTGCGCCCTCAAGACCAGGGCCGCCGGATACGAGAGCATCCTTTCAGACTACGAAAGCAGGTACATCAAATCCACCCTTTCCCCGGAGATCAACCTCCTTTACGGAAATATGCTGTTCGACGACGGCAAATACGCCGCCGCCGCTGAGCGTTTCGCCGCCGTCCCTACAATCTCCATAGACCGCAGGGACCACACGGAACTCCTCTTCAAGCAGGCTTACTGCGACTACGGGGTGGGAGACTTCCCCCAGGCCGTGGCAAAGTTCAAGCAGCTTGAGGCAATGCCGTACTCAGACTACACTTCTCCAAGCCGCTACTCGCTTGGCTACATAGAGTACAACAACAATAACTTCCAGGAGGCATACAACTGGTTCTCCAAGTGCCTTAACGACGAGAGGTTCGCCCTCAACGCCCGTTACTATATGCTTGAGTGCCGCTTTATGCAAAAGGACTACAGGTACGTGGTAGACAACGGAGAGGCCGTCTACGCTGAGAGCCCCCAGGAGCGCAAGGGACATCTTTCCAGGATCCTTTCCGAGTCCTACCTTGTCCTGGGCAACGCCGGCAAGGCAAAGGAGTACTATGACGCCAACGCCATCTCCAACGCCACAATGAACAGGTCCGACTATTTCTACGCCGGATCCCTCCAGTACGCCCTTGGAGACTATCAGGGAGCCATTGACAACTACTCCCTTATGACAATGCGCACTGACTCCCTGGGCCAGATTGCCAACTACCAGATGGGCTACTCCTACATCCAGACAAAGGACAAGGTGAAGGCCCTGGCCGCATTCGAGCAGGCCGCCGCCCAGACCTACGACAGACAGATCCAGGAAGACGCTTATTTCAACTACGCCAAGCTGGCCTTTGACATAAATCACGACACCTCCGCATTCAAGGAATACTTGAGCAAGTTCCCTGATTCCGGCAAGCAGGACCTCTTCTACAACTACATCGCACTGGGATCCCTTGCAAACCAGGATTATGCGGCTGCCGTAGAAGCCTATGACAACATAGAGCACCTTGACGGCGAAATGCGCAGCAACTATATGAAAGCCAATTACCTGCGCGCCCGCCAGCTCATACAGAACGGTGCCTGGAAGGATGCCATTTCCTGCCTGCGCGCCGCCACTTTCTTCACTGACCGCCAGGACAACTTCAACAAGCTGGCCCGCTACTGGCTTGCCCAGTCCTACTACTACACGGACAATTACAACGAGGCAATTGACATATTCAACGACCTGTACAACCTCTCCGCCCTGGAGAACGAGGATGAGGGCAAGATGATCCCGTACGACCTTGCCTACTCCTATTTCAAGAAAGCGGATTACACCAACGCCTCCAAGTGGTTCGACAGGTTCATCAATTCCCGCAACGCAACAAACCGCCAGGACGCGCTGGTCCGCCGCGCGGACTGCGACTTCCTGCGCAAGGATTACAAGAACGCCGTTACAGCTTACCAGAAGGCCATTTCTGAGTATCCGGATGTCAATTACGTCTATCCATACTATCAGATGGGCCTTGCATACGGCCTTAACGGAGACAACAACGCCAAGATAAACGCCCTGAGCAAGGTGACGGACGCATCGCCTTCCGCCCCGTTCTATTCCGAGGCGCTCTACGAGCTTGGTCGCTCATACGTTACCGCGCGCAACGACAGCCGCGCAATGGAGTGCTTCTCCCTTCTGCAGGACACCTCCCGCGACAGCACATTCATCGCATCGGCCCTCATAGAAATGGGAATGATCTACCGAAACAGGGCGGATTACGACAGGGCCCTGGAGCTTTACAAGCAGGTGGTTGAGAAGATGCCGGGCAGCGGTTCGGCAAATGAGGCCCTGCTTGCAATAGAGTCCATCTACCAGACAAAGGGCGAGCCGGACAAGTACATACTCTACGTTGCGGGACTTGGCAATCCTTCGCTCAACAAGACGGAGGAGGAGACCCAGGCCTTGTACTTCAATTCCGCGGAGCAGATATTCCTCTCCGGAAACTACGAGAAGGCCATCACATCCCTTGACAAATACCTCGCGGAGTATCCGCAGGGCACACAGAGGGCCCAGGCGGAATTCTACCTTGCAGAGTGCTACAAGAACCTTGGCCGCAAGGAGAAGGCCCTGGACTATTACAAGAGGGTGGCCAATTCCTCAGGATCCGATTCCTTCAAGGAGGCCGCCATACTCAATTTCTCCAACATCTCCTACGAGCTTGAGAAATACAACGATGCGTTTGAGGCGTACAGCTCACTGCTTAGCATAGCGCAGCTGGAGAACAACGTCAAGACAGCCCGCGTGGGTATGATGCGTTCCGCCTACAAGGCCAAGAACTACAGCGGCGCCATCCGCTGCGCCGATGCCATTGCATCGTCTTTCCCCGAGCCCGACCTTGCCAGGGAAGCGCAGTACATCAAGGCAAAGTCCTACCTGGAGTCATCCCAGAGGGACAGCGCATACGATATCTTCCGCCAGCTGGCCCAGCAGCCTTCCACCGCTGAGGGCGCGGAGGCCGCATACCTGATCATAGAAGACCTGTACAACAGGGGCAGCTTCAGCGAAGTTCCGGACAAGGTATACGCCTTTGCCAACGACGCGCCTGGTCAGGGCTACTGGCTTGCCAAGGCTTACATAATCCTGGGCGATTCCTTTGCCGAGCAGGATAACTACCGCCAGGCAAGGGCAACGTTCGAGAGCGTCCTGAACGGCTACAAGCCGGCTCCGGGAAAGACCTCCGACGACGTTACCGAAGCCGTAAGGATGCGTTTGGAAAAACTTAACCAGCTAAATCAGTAGAAGATTATGAACAAGTATATAAGCGTTGCAGTTTTCCTGGCCCTGTGCTTTGCAGCAAAAGCCCAGACATTCAACCCCACCGTGGTGGTGACCAACACCTACGAGGGCAAGACTATGGAGGCGCACAAGAAGGATCTCCCGATGAGCGTGCCGGATTCCCTGAGCCGCTTTGACCTGACCTTTGACTATTCAGTGTTCGACCATCCATACAGGGGCGCGTACGAGTTTGTCCCCTACGCTATGGACATCCGTCCGCAGAGCAGGCCCGATGCCAAGAAGATACTTTACATAAATGCCGGAGCCGGCTATACCCTTCATCCGGAGGTGGACATAGTGTTCAGCCCCAAGCTCAAGAACAACTTCCAGTTTGGAGTATATGACAACTTCAGGGGTTTTTGGGGCCCGTATGTGGGCAATACCTTCGCCGCCGCCGGAGCGGACGCCACGCTCAACCTCATAAGGGGAGACGCGTTTACAGGGTATGACATCCGTAACCAGGCGGGCCTGGACCTGATGTATGACAATTCCCGTACAGCAGGCTTTGCGAAGGCCGATTTCAGGACAATTGTTACCTCTGACAATGTGGAGAGCAGGGTATACAATGCCGCAGACGTAAAGGCCGGCCTCACCTCAGACAATGGAGACAAGCTGGATTACAATGCAGACTTCGGTTTCACTTACGGCTGGGACCAGATCCACAACCACGACAGGTATTACCTTCTGTCAGAAATGGACATAAACCTTAGGGGTGGCGCTCATTACGAGCTCTTCAAAGCAATGCTCGTTGGAGGAGAAGCAGGGTTCAACTATGTTTCAACCGGCGGAGAGATTCTCAATACCGGTGCAATGGAACTCTTTGCCATACCCCAGGCCATTTGGCAGTATGACCGCACATACCTCAAGGTGGGTCTCAAGATGGCGTATCTGTTCTCATTTGACACCACCAACAAGGCGGAGGACAGGGCGGAGTTCAGGAACTACAAGCAGCCTTCCGGATATCTTTTCCCTGACGTGGAATTCTCCTACCGCCTGATAGACAGGAACCTGGAAGCCTTTGTAAAGGCAACCGGCGGCAACTCGATGGCTTCATACAGCCAGGCAATTGAAGACAACCACTTCTTCAAGCCCACATATTATCTGCTTGTAGGTCCGGTTATGGACAACAGCGTGGAGAAGTTCAACGGATCCGCAGGATTCCGCTTTGGCTCATCCCATTTCCAGGCTGAACTCGCTGGCGGATACGTAACCTATGTTAACGGCCGGATGGAGTCTTTCTTCGTGGAGGGCGTGCTGGAAAACGCTTCCGTCCTGAATGGCTACAGCTATGTGAACTATGACCAGAAATACCTCCAGGCAAAGCTGCTTTGGAATTCCGCAAGGCTCAACGCTTCCGCGTATGCAAAACTCAGGGATACCAAGGTCCGTACGGAGGAGGAGTTTATGGGAGTCCTCCCGTCCAAGCTGGTGGCAGGAGGATCCGTCACGGTGAACCTCAATCACAGGCTCTTTGCAGGAGTTACCGCAGAGTACGCCACGGAGCGTGACGCATACTTCCGTACAATCGCCTTTGGCGGCAGGCACAACTTTGCAAAGATACCGTCTTACCTTGACCTTGGATGCAACGCCCGCTTTGATTTCTCGGACGGTTTCTCAGTATGGGCAAGGCTCAGCAACATCCTCAATTCCAACGTACAGAGAAACATTGGAAGAGCCTACGACGGGTTGTTTATTACGGGTGGAATTTGCTTGAATTTCTGATAGAAATTTCGTAATTTTACCCAGTTTATGGCAATATAAAAAATGGTAGAAAAAGAAGAGATGAGAATTGCGGAAGAACAGTATTCCGCGTCCAGTATCCAGGTGCTCGAAGGCCTTGAGGCCGTCAGGAAAAGACCTTCAATGTATATCGGAGACATCTCCGAAAGGGGTCTCCACCATCTGGTATATGAAGTAGTAGACAACAGTATTGACGAGGCTATGGCCGGCTTCTGCGACACTATCCTCGTCACCATCAATAAAGACAATTCAATACGCGTTCAGGACAACGGCCGTGGTATCCCTACAGGCCTTCACGAGAAGGAAAAGCGTTCCGCCCTGGAGGTGGTTCTCACAGTCCTTCACGCCGGAGGAAAGTTCAGCAAGAACAGCTACAAGGTTTCCGGAGGACTCCACGGTGTGGGTGTGTCCTGCGTGAACGCCCTGTCTGACCTTCTTGTGGCCGAGGTTCACCGCGAGGGAAAAATCTTCCAGCAGAAGTATTCCAAGGGCAAGCCAATAACAGAAGTCGAGGTGATAGGGGAGTGCGATGACACAGGTACCATCATAACCTTCCATCCGGATCCCACAATCTTTGTCCAGACAACTGAGTACAAGTACGATACCCTTGCCGCCCGCCTCCGCGAGCTCTCGTTCCTGAACAAGGGCATAAAGATTGTCCTTACTGACCTCCGCCACGAGATTGACGGCGTGCCGCGTTCAGAAGAGTTCTTCTCCGAGAAAGGTCTCCAGGAATTCATCGAATACCTTGACGCCGGAGCCGACACCCTTACGGAGAATCCTATCTGCGTTACCACGGACAAGGTCATCCCTATTGACATAGCCCTGCAGTACAACACCGGCTACAACGAGAAAATCTACTCCTACGTAAACAACATCAACACCATAGAGGGAGGAACCCATCTCCAGGGTTTCAAGATGGGTCTCACCCGCGCGCTCAAGAACTATGCGGAGCGCAACAAGCTCCTGGAGAAATACAAGGGAGACCTCAAGCAGGGAGACTTCCTTGAGGGACTCACCGCAGTGGTTTCCGTCAAGGTTTCAGAGCCTCAGTTCGAGGGCCAGACCAAGACAAAGCTTGGAAACACTGAGGTTACCTCAATGGTTTCCCAGGCAACTGCCGAGGCAATGGACAACTTCCTTGAGGAAACGCCAAAGATAGGCCGCCTCATAGTTGAGAAGGTAGTGCTGGCCGCCACTGCCCGTGACGCCGCCCGCAAGGCCCGCGAAATGGTTCAGCGCAAGACCGTGATGTCCGGCGCCGGAATGCCGGGCAAACTTGCTGACTGCTCAGAGAAAGATCCTGAAAAGTGCGAGATCTTCCTTGTTGAGGGAGACTCCGCAGGAGGAACCGCAAAGCAGGGCCGCGACAGGCGCTACCAGGCCATCCTCCCGCTCAGGGGAAAGATCCTGAACGTAGAGAAGGCCGTAGCCGGAAGGGCTTTCGAGAGCGAGGAAATCCGCAACATCTACACCGCCCTTGGCGTTTCAGTGGCCGTTGAAGACGAGACTGGAGAGAAGCATATGGACCTGAGCAAGCTCCGCTACCACAAGGTGGTCATAATGACCGATGCCGATGTGGACGGAAGCCACATTGCCTGCCTTATCCTCACATTCTTCTTCCGCTATATGTTCGACCTTATCAAGAACGGATACGTCTATCTGGCAACACCTCCGCTGTACCTTGTAAAGAAGGGCAAGGAAGAGGTATACTGCTGGACTGACGAGCAGCGTGACGAGGCCGCCCTCCGCCTTGGAAGGGGATCGGACAAGGGATACACCGTGCAGCGTTACAAAGGTCTTGGTGAAATGAGCGACCAGCAGCTCTGGGATACCACAATGAATCCGGAGAACAGGCGCCTGCGCCAGATTACCATAGAGAACGCCGCCCAGGCGGAGAGGACTTTCTCAATGCTTATGGGAGACGATGTTCCGCCACGCCGCCAGTTTATAGAAGACAACGCACATTACGCAAATATTGATGCATAAAATAAGCTTGCCGGAAAGACTTAAATTCTTTCTTCCTTTCATATTTTTACTGGCAGTTCTCGTGCTACTTATGCCGAGGGCTGCTAAGTTCAATTTTGATTACAGGAAGGGTTCGCCTTGGAAATATGAGGCCCTGATCTCCCAGTTCGACTTCCCCATATACAAGACGGAAGAACAGATCAGGGAGGAGATGTCCTCGTCAGACTACTATCCAATTCCGTATTACCGTTATTCGGAGGATGTGGTCAATACAGGTCTCAAGGATGCCCAGAGTATGTCTTTTGGCTCGCTTTCAAATGTCAAGAATTTCATAATCAACGACTTGCGCTCCATTTACGGCCAAGGCGTGGTATCTGACAAGGGCGTCCAGGTTGACAGGCATTCCCCGGTGGAGGTGCTGTACATCCAAAAGGAAAAGCGCGTTGCCAAATACCCCATCTCAGAGATATACAAGCAGTCCGACGCCAGGGCAAAGCTCCAGGCGGACGTCACCGCTCAGTATCCCAACCTTGATGTTGATTCCCTTTTCCGCAGGCTCGGAGTCCTGGAACTGATAGTTCCAAACCTGGTCTATGACCAGCAGACGACGGACCTGTTGCAGGCGGAGAACAAGAAAGAGATCTCCCAGACCCAGGGTTACGTATCGTCCGGAACCCTCCTTGTATCCAACGGAGAGATAATAACTGCGGAGATAGCCCAGATGCTGGATTCCTATAAGAGGGAATACGAAGCCAACGTGGGTTACAGCGGCCCGCGCATATCAATGTGGCTTGGGAACATTATCCTTGGCCTTGCGCTGGTACTTTTCCTCCTTCTGACAATATCCATTGTAAGGCCCGGACTGTTCCAGCAAAAGAACCAGCTGTATTTTGTTCTCACCCTTTTCTGCCTTGCGGCGGCAATACCAATGCTGCTTGTAAGGGCATCGGCGCAAAGCTGGTTCTACATAGTGCCGTTTACGCTCACTGCGGTCAGCCTCAGGGCATTCTATGACAAGAAGTTCTCCGCGGCTATATATTCCATATCCCTGCTTCCTCTCCTTATCTTTGCAAATGACGGAGACATCCTGTACGTTATGTTCTTCCTTGCCGGCCTGGTGGCCATCCACCTGTATGAGAACTTTGGCAAGGGATGGAAGATGTTCATCCTTTCGTTCATCTGCTTTGCCGTGCTGGCAGTGACATATATGGGATTCAGGCTCACGGAGGCCGTCAGCGGGCAGGCGCTCAGGGTAATAGGCCTGCTGTTCATAGGATCCGCGCTTTCAGTGGCGGGTTATCCGCTCACGTATCTTTTCGAGCGCGTCTTCAACCTTGTGTCCCAGTCCAGGCTGGAGGAGCTGGCCGATACGGACAACAAGCTTCTGCGCTTGCTGGAAAGCAAGGCGCCCGGCACCTTCCAGCATTGCCTCCACGTGATGAATATGGCGGACAACGCCGCCAGGTCCATCGGAGCCAATGTTGCCCTTGTCAGGGCCGGCGCCCTTTATCACGACATAGGCAAATTGCTCAACCCTCTCTGCTTCATTGAGAACGAGACCATCCTGCCAAGCGAGTCAGCGCAGAAATACCATACGGGCCTGTCCCCGCTGCAAAGCGCATCGGACATAATCAAGCACGTGGACGACGGTCTGGAGCTTGCGGAGCAGTACCATCTTCCGCAGATAATCAAGAAATTCATCAACACCCATCACGGCACCACCGTAACCTCATATTTCTACAACAAGTATATTGAGGAAGGTGGAGACCCTGAAAACGTATTGCCGTTCTCATACCACGGAGAGAAGCCCAAGACCAAGGAGCAGGTTATCCTTATGCTATGCGATTCCGTAGAAGCCGCATCCAGGACCCTCAAGGAGAACACTCCGGAGGCATATTCGGAGCTCGTGGAGAACATTTACGCCTCCAAGCAGAGCCAGGGACAGATGGAGGAGGCCAACGTCTCCATAAAGGAGATCAATATAATCAAGAAAGAGCTTAAGACCTACCTGGCGCAGATGTACCACGAGAGAGTGGTCTATCCCAAGAGGAAAAAATAAACACACGATATATTATGAACGTTACAAAAAACCAGATCGACGACCTTAACTTAGAACTCGTACTTAACGTAGCCGCAGAAGACTACGCTCCCATCAAGAAGAAGAAACTGAACGAACGCCGCAAAACGGCCGAATTCAAGGGCTTCCGCAAGGGTATGGTGCCAATGTCCCTCGTAGAGAGAGTATATGGCCCTAACGCCCTCGTAGACGCCGTTAACGAGATTATTTCAGAGCAGCTTGACAAGTTCATCCGCGAAAACTCGCTGAACATAGTAGGCGAGCCTATCACCGGCAAGAACCAGAAAGAAGTTGACTGGGAGGATGGAAAGGACTTCGAGTTCGTATTTGACTTGGCGCTCAACCCTGAGGTAAAGGTTGAGGTTACTAAGGACGACGAGGTGAACGAGTACAGCATCACCGTCACCGAAAAGGCCAAGAAAGAAATGAAGGACAACCTCCGCAAGTATGACGAGAGCAAGAAGGACAAGACCGACGAAGAACTTGAGGAAGAGGTTGTCAACTATCTCAAGAACAATTACAAGCAGGAGTCCGCATACCGTCTGTCAAAGGACATCAGGGATTACCTGGTACAGAAGGCAAACCTCACTCTTCCCGAGGAGTTCCTCAAGAGGTGGCTCACCCTTATGAACAAGGACAAGGTGGACGAGGAAACCATTGAGAAGGAGTTCCCCGCATTCCTGCAGGACTACCGCTGGCAGCTTGTCCGCGGTCACCTTATGGACAGCCTCGGCCTCAAGATTGAGCAGAAGGACATCCAGGAGGCCGCAGAGTCATACGTAAGGTATCAGTACGCAATGTACGGAATGGGCGGTGTCCCTGACGAGATCGTAAAGGAGAACGCCAAGAACGTGCTTACGGACGAGAAACAGTTCAACCGCGTCATAGAGCAGGTTGAGGACAACAAGGTCCTGGACGCCGTCAAGGGCATCATCAAGATCACTCCCAAGCGTATAAGCGTGGATAAGTTTAGAGCACTTTAAGCTCCTTGCCAACCTTTATGAACGCCTCGACAGCCTTGTCGAGGTGTTCTTTTTTGTGGGCTGCGGAAAGCTGCACGCGGATCCTGGCCTGTCCCTGAGGGACTACAGGGTAATAGAATCCCGTTACAAAGATGCCTTCCTTTGCCATTGCGGCGGCGAATTTCTGGCTCAGAGGAGCGTCATAAAGCATAACTGCACAGATGGCGGACTGGGTGGGCTTGATGTCAAAGCCTGCGGCGATCATCCTGTCGCGGAAGTAGTCCACGTTCTGCTGGAGCCTGGCGTGCAGTTCGTCGCTCTGCTCCATCATCTTGAAGAGCTCGAGACCTCCGGCTACGATCATAGGAGGCAGGGAGTTGGAGAACAGGTAAGGGCGGCTGCGCTGGCGGAGCATATCTATGATTTCCTTGCGTCCGGTGGTGAAGCCTCCAACAGCACCGCCGAAGGCCTTTCCAAGGGTTCCGGTGTGGATGTCGATGCGGCCGTAGCAGTTGAAGTGCTCGGCGACGCCGTGGCCTGTTGCGCCAACCACTCCGGCGGAGTGGCTTTCGTCAACCATCACAAGGGCGTCGTACTTCTCTGCCAGGTCGCATATCCTGTCCATAGGGGCAACGTTGCCGTCCATTGAGAACACTCCGTCGGTCACTATGATCCTGAAGCGCTGGGCCTGGGCTTCCTTGAGGCAGCGCTCAAGGTCGGCCATATCCGCGTTGGCGTAGCGGTAGCGGACGGCCTTGCACAGGCGCACGCCGTCAATGATGGACGCGTGGTTCAGGGAATCGGATATGATGGCGTCCTGTGCGGTGAAAAGCGGCTCGAAAACGCCTCCGTTGGCGTCGAAGCAAGCTGCGTACAGGATGGTATCCTCAGTATGGAAATAGTCAGAGACGGCTTTTTCCAGCTGTTTGTGCAGATCCTGGGTACCGCATATGAAACGTACGGAAGACATACCGTAGCCGCGTTTGTCCATAGCCTCTTTGGCCGCCTGGATCAGGCGCGGGGAGTCAGCGAGGCCAAGGTAGTTGTTGGCGCAGAAGTTGAGGGCTTTTGAGCCGTCTTCAAGGGTTATTTCAGCTCCCTGGGCGGAGCAAATGTTGCGCTCGCGCTTGTAAAGGCCTGCGTTTTCTATGGCTTGGAGCTCGTCCTGTAAAAATTTTTGGTATTTTCCGTACATATTCCTTACATGTTTTTCCAAATATAGTTATTTTTGCTTTTGATTATATAGCAAAAATGAAAAATATCTTAGTTATTGGCTCTACGGGCCAGATTGGTTCCGAGCTTACTATGAAACTCCGCAAGGAGTATTCCAACGGCACTGTGGTTGCCGGATACATTCCTGGCGCCGAACCCAAGGGCGACCTGCTGGAAAGCGGCCCTGCGGAATACGCCAACGTATGCATCGCGCATCAGATTGCGGAAATAGTTGACAAATACGACATTGATACCATATACAACCTTGCCGCCCTTCTTTCCGCCACTGCCGAGCGCTACCCGCTCAAGGCTTGGGACATCCAGATGAACGGCCTGCTGAACATCCTTGAGATTGCCCGCGAGAAGCACTGCGCAGTGTTTACGCCTTCGTCAATAGGATCCTTCGGCCCGGACACTCCGCGTGACAACACACCCCAGGACACTATCCAGAGGCCTACCTCAATGTACGGAGTCACCAAGGTGGCAACAGAACTGCTCAGCGACTATTATTTTGAGAAATACGGTGTTGATACGCGTTCCGTGCGTTTCCCCGGCCTCATCTCATACAAGACCCTTCCTGGAGGAGGCACCACGGACTACGCCGTGGAGATGTACTACGCCGCCGTGAAAGGGGAGGAATTCGTATGCCCCATCGCTTACGGAACATACCTGGATATGATGTATATGCCCGATGCGCTCAAGGCTGCCATCAACCTTATGGAAGCCCGCCCCAGGTACCTGCATCACCGCAATTCCTTCAATATCGCCTCAATGAGCTTTGACCCGGAAGGCCTTTACAAGGCAATCTGCGCAGAGATTCCTGACTTCAAGATGCGTTACGAGGTGGACCCTGTCCGCCAGGCCATCGCGGACTCCTGGCCAAACAAGATGGACGATGTCTGCGCCCGTAAGGAATGGGGCTGGACACCGTCCTATAACCTGGAGTCTATGACTCACGATATGATCGCGCGTCTGCGCGAGAAACTTCTCTAGAGGAAGAGGTCGAAATAATCCGATATCTTCTGATACAGGTGCACCCTCTCGATGCCCCTCATATTGTGCTCCGCCGCCGGATACGGGAAGTAATCCACGGGGATGTTGTTTGATATGCACTTCTGGAGGAAACTGAGGCTGTGCTCCCATACCACGGTATTGTCAATTGCGCCCTGGCAGATCAGGAGCTTGGACTTGAGATTTGTGGCTTTCTCCACAAGGGAAGTCTTCTCGAATCCCTCAGGATTGGTCTCCGGATTGTCCATATACCTTTCTCCGTACATTATCTCATACCATTTCCAGTCTATTACCGGGCCGCCGGCCACACCCACCTTGAATGTATCAGGGTAGTTGGTGACAAGGGATATGGTCATAAATCCGCCGTAGCTCCAGCCGTGTACTCCAATGCGTGAAGAATCTACGTAGGGGAGTGTCTTGAGGTGGTTGACACCAACCATCTGGTCCGCCATCTCCGCCTGGCCGCACTGCCTGTTTATGGCCTTTTCAAACTCCGCTCCGCGGTTTGAAGTACCTCTGTTATCCTGCACGTAAACAATGTATCCGCGCTGCGCCATATACATCTCCCACATCCGTATGCTGCCCAGCCAGCTGTCGTTAACCATCTGGGAATGAGGGCCTCCGTAAACATAAACTATTACAGGATACTTCTTTGAAGGGTCGAAATCCACGGGGTAGAACAGGCGGTAGTAGTTGTCGAACTTGCCGTCGGCGCTCTTGATGGTTCCAAGTTCCACCTTGCCCGTACGGTATTCTGAAAGGGGATCCTGGGCGGTGCTCAGGTTGCGCACCAGCTTGCCGTCTGCAGAGCGCAGGTCGCTCACTGCAGGAACGTTGAAGCTGGAGTAGCTGTCCACGAAGTACTTGCAGTCAGGGCTCATCGTTATGTTGTGCCATCCGCGTTCGGGCGTGAGCCTCTGAGGCTTGGCGTTCCTGCCCTTGATGTCCAGGCGGAAGAGATGGTTCTCAATGGGGGAGACCTCCGCCGATGTGTAGTAAACGTATCGGCCGTCGTTGGCCACGTATTCCACGTCCGCGTCAACGGGGGTGATCCTTGTAACCGTTCCAAGCGTGTCGCAGAGGTACAGGTTCCTGTAGCCGTCGCGGTTGTCAGTGCGGTAGATGAACTGGTAGGAGTTCTTGATGAAGTACAGCGGGTCCAGGGGTTCCACCCACTGGTCGTTGTCTTCAGTAAGGATGGTCCTGACAAAGGAACCGTCGGAGGCATCGTACATATTGAGCTTCATATGGTGCTGGCTTCGGTCCAGTACCTGTATGAAGATGTATTTGTCATCCGGGCTCCAGCTTATGTTGGTCAGGTAGCGCTCCTCAGTGAAGTCAGTGACCTGGGTGTATACGGTACGGCCCGTGGCAAGGTCGTAGATGCCAAGGGTTATGAGCTCGGAATCCATACCGTTCATAGGGTATTTGATTTTCCTGAGTTCTCCCGTGCGGGTGTTGATGTCCAGGAGGGGGAAGTCCGTGACACGGCTTTCGTCCTTGCGGTAGAAGGCAAGTTTCTTTTGGCTTGGAGACCAGAAGATGCCTCCGTTTATGCCAAACTCGTTGCGGCTGACGCTTTCTCCGTAGGTGATCTGGTCGTTCTCGCTTATGGCTACGATGTGCTCGATGCCATCCTCTCCGGTATAGAAAAGGCTCTGGTCCCTGCTTACGGCCCTGTATTTGGGGGCAGGGCGCTTGCCCATCTCAGGGATGTCCCCGCGGAAGCGCTCAGGCGCCAGGCTCACACCGTAGCTGTTGGCAGCCTCCTGGCTTATCATTTTGCCCGTATTGTGGGCGGGATGGGTATCTAACACATTGAAAGACTGCGCATTCAGCAGGATGGGCAGAAATGCGCAGCAAAGAAGCAGTGTCCTTTTCATACTATTCTTCTCCTTCAACTATTGGGATGATGGTTGAACTGTCTCCTTGACGGACGGACAGGATTTCAGTAACTATGTATTTTTGCATACCCCTCCAGGGCAGCCTTCCGTTGTATTCCTTGTATTTGAGTTCCACAACCTTGCCTCCGCAGCGCATAAGGGAATCAGCCACGGTCTTGTCAACTACAGAGAAGTTGAACTCGTTGGACTGGATTGAACCGCCTCCCTTTGCTCCCTTGAATCCGGCCTGGATAAGGCGGCCTTCATAGGTCTTCCATATCCATCCTTTGTAGACTACCTGGTTGAGTTCTCCGGCCTTTACGCCTTCTCCAAGTACAAAGAAGAATTTGAAAAAGATAAAAATGGCCAGCGCGAGGGCTGCGATCACGCTGATGATTGTTATGACTTTGGTACTGGTTTTCATTGTTTTGGTTTTGATGAGGCAAATATACAAAAAAAAGGTCTGAAACCTTGTTCCAGACCTTTAATATCCTATTAAGGCACAAATGCTTATTTCTGCCTTGACTTGTATCTCTGGTAGAATTTATCAACACGACCGGCAGTATCGACAATCTTAACTTTGCCAGTGTAGAAAGGATGGGAGGTATTTGAAATCTCCACCTTTACGAGAGGGTACTCAACACCGTCAATGGTGATCTTCTCCTTTGTGTTGGCGCAGGAGCGGGTGATGAATACATCTTCGTTTGACATATCCTTGAAAGCTACAAGACGGTAGGTTTCGGGATGGATTCCTGTTTTCATTTCACTAGTGTTTTTTGAATCGTGGGCGCAAAGGTAGCAATTTTATTTGATTCTGCAAGGAGAATCGTCATATAAAACATATCTTTTGGCCTTGCGGATCCACTTCTGCTCTTCCAGCTTAATGTGCTCACGCACAATGTCAAATGTTATCTCTTCCTTGAGGAAGGCTTCTATCACGGGATCCGCGATACGCGCCAACGCTTCCTCCCCAATTGTGAACATAGAATAATGCTGGCGGAAGAAGTCCATCATCTGCAGCGTGTGCAGAATTGAGTGGTATTCTTCTCCCGGAACCAAGATTATCTGCCAGCCGAAGCATTTTTCCCCGGCGTATTTGCCGAAGGCGGGGCTGAAGGTGCAGCTGCGCAGCACTGCGCCCTCCGCCTGAGGGATGTCCTGGCGCGGGGTGAGCCACGGCGCGCCTATGTATTCATACGGGCGCGCAGTGCCTATTCCCGGCGTCACGGACGTGCCTTCCCAGAAGGCGCCGCCGCTGTATAGCTGGGAACTGAACATCCCCGGCAGGTTCCCCTGCGGGGGGATGCTCCAGGGCATCAGCACCCTTCCCGCGGCGCTCAGGCCTGCGGAGATGATGTGCAGCGCGTATGTTGCGCCTATCTCGTTGTGGTACAGGTTGCAGAGTTCTCCCAGGGTGAGGCCGTGCCTGTGGGCCACCTTAGGGGTGAACATATCGGCGCCCAGCGCGGGCATCGTGCCCTCCACAATCCTTCCGGAAGGGTTCACGTGGTCCACGATGTAAAGCGCCGGCGCCTCCTCCCCAAGTGTGTTCATCGCCGTCATAAGGCGCAGTACATCCAGGGTATGGCTGCTATAGCGCGTGCCGCAGTCCTGGATTTCCACAACTATGGCGTTGAGGCCCGCAATATGGTCTATGTCAAACTCTATGTGGGACTCCCACTCGCTCAGTTCCGGCTCGTTGGGCAGGAACAGGGCCTTGAGATTGCCCCGCTGGCGGAAGATATCGTAAAGATATCCGCCCCTGGCGGGATCCCAGCAGTTCTGCGAGCAGAAAACGCCCACATTCCCGTTCATCAAAGCCTTGTCCAGCTGGTCCTCAATGGGAGTTGTCCTGAAACTAAACATTCAAAATATCCTTTGCTATTGAAACGATCTGTCCGGCAAGCGCGTCTGCCTGCTCTTCCGTCTGAGCCTCTGCATAAACCCTTATGATAGGCTCCGTATTGGACTTGCGCAGGTGCACCCACTGCTTCTTGCTCTCGAAATCAATGCGAACTCCGTCCACGGTATTGATCTTTTCATCCGCGAACTTCTTCTTTATCTCCTCCAGGATGACGTCCACCTTTTCCGGACGGTCCAGGTCTATCCTGTTCTTTGATATTACGTACTGCGGCAAAGTGGCCTTGTACTGGCTTGCAGTCATCTTTTTGTGAGCCAGGTTGCTCAGGAACAGGGCTGTTCCCACCATTGCGTCGCGCCCGCTGTGCAGGGCGGGGAAGATCACGCCTCCGTTGCCTTCGCCGCCTATCAGGGCGCCAACCTGGTGCATCTTTGTGGTCACATTGACTTCGCCTACGGCCGATGCGTAGTAAGTGCCGCCGTGTGCCTCCGTAACGTCACGCAGTGCGCGTGAGGAGGACAGGTTGGACACGGTGCAGAGGTCCTTCAGGCCCTGCGCCTCCGCCAGTGACAGGATATAATCCGCAACGCTGACAAGCGTGTATTCCTCCACGAAAGGCTCTCCGTTCTCGCATATGAAGGCGAGGCGGTCCACGTCGGGGTCGACGCTTATTCCAAGGTCCGCCTTGTATTTCTTCACGGCCTTGCTCAGGCCGATGAGGTTCTTTGGCAGCGGCTCCGGATTGTGCGCGAAGTTGCCGTTGGGCTCTCCGTTTATCTTTATGCACCTGACACCCATCAGCTGCAACAGTTTTGGCATTATTATGTTGCCCACGCTGTTAATGGCGTCCAGGACCACGGTGAAGCCGGCTTTGCGGACTGCTTCCGTGTCAACCTGCGGGAGCGCCAGCACCGCCGCTATGTGGTCCGGTGTGAAATCCCTGCGTTCCGTCTTTCCCAGCTGGTCTACCGGGGCAAAGTTGAATTCTCCCTTCTCCGCGCAGTCCAAGATGGCCTGGCCTTCCTCCGCCGTCAGGAATTCTCCCTTCTCGTTGAGGAGCTTTAGCGCGTTCCATTCCTTTGGATTGTGGCTTGCCGTAAGGATGATGCCTCCGTCAGCGCCTGAGAAAACTACGGCCATCTCCGTTGTAGGAGTGCTTGCCTTTCCCGCCTTTATTACGTCAATGCCGCAGGCGCTTATTGTGCCGCACACCAGTTCTTCTACCATTTTGCCGGAAATGCGGGCGTCCTTGCCCACAACCACCTTGTACCGGCCTTGGTGCGGCCTCCTTACCCTAAGCATCTCGCAGTAAGCGCAGGTGTATTTGACTATGTCAAAAGGGGTGAGGCCGCTCCCGGCCGGGCCGCCTATGGTACCCCTTATTCCGGATATAGATTTAATCAGTGTCATATGTTTCAAAATTACTAAAAATTAGTAAATTCGCGGCCGAAATTTTGGAATTATGAATATACAGGGTTTGTGGACCATCCTTCTGCTGATAGTGTCCAACGTTTTTATGACCATAGCCTGGTACGGCCAGCTAAAGCTGTCAGAGATGCACATTAACGACAACTGGCCCTTGATTCTTATCATCCTGTCATCCTGGGCTGTCGCCTTTTTCGAGTACTCTGCAATGGTTCCGGCAAACAGGATAGGTTCCAATATTAACGGGGGGCCCTTCAGCTTGATGCAGTTGAAAATAATCCAGGAGTGTGTTTCCCTGACGGTTTTCACTGTCATTTGCGCACTCTTTTTCAAGAGCCAGCCAATCCATTGGAACCACCTTGCGGCCTTCGCCTGTATCATTTTGGCTGTTTTTTTCTGCTTCCTCAAGTCGTAAGGCCTAATATTTTTTGGAGAGAAAAAATTTTTGCATATATTTGCAATCCAAACCAAACGCTGGGTTCGTATAACGGTTAGTACTCAAGATTCTCAATCTTGCAATAGGAGTTCGATTCTCCTACCCAGTACCACAAAGCCTCCCACTTCGGGAGGCTTTTTCATTTCCCCTCCTCCCACCTTCCAACGCCTCCTCTGCTCCCGCGCTCCCTCCGTCCATCCAGTGCCGGGACGGAGCGAATAGGTGGTGAATGATGATACAAGACCCTCCAGGGAGCGTGCGTTGCTCCGCACGACGGCGTGTGTTTGACGAGTGTTAGACGGGGTTGGGGCCCCGGCTAAAAGGGAGGAGTTAGCCGTCGAGCACGCGACTGCTGGACTTGCCATTCGCCGCCGTCAGCGGAATCCCGGCACTGGAGGGGCGGAGGGGGAAAGAAGAAAGGCTTCGCGGGAGTGCGAAGCCTTTTTGTGTGTATGGAGTCCTAGAACTAGCGGACAGGGGTGATGACGATGGTGTGGTCGTAGACGGTTGGATAGGCGCGGTAGCCGGGGAGGGTGCCCCTTGAGGTGTCACCCAAACCGGTTGTGGCGTAATCCAGATTCATCGTTATGCTGTCGGCCTTCTGAAGCTGATACTGGTAGACGGCCTTGGTCAGGTTGTCCGTTGTGAAAGGATAGGCGTTGAAGGCGAACGGGATATCCATCTTGAACTCGAGTCCCTTTCCGGAAGCATCGGTCATCCTGACCCATCTGTTGTCCATACGCAGGCCGTAATCCTGAGGGATCAGGTAAGGCTCATACATCTCGTCAAGGGTAGAGGACCAGATGCCGAACCTGTAACCGGTCTTGCGGTCAGGATAAGAAGCCTGGGGTCCGCGTCCGTACCACTGGACGTTGTCAAGTGATCCGGCAAGCGACAGGGTGACGCCAATGCGGGGCAGCCAGGCAGGCATATCTCCCTGAGGGCTAACGCTGTGATGTACGGTAACGGTTCCGTCGGCATCGATCCTGTAAGAGAAGATGCTCTCCATTCCGTTGAAACGCCTTCCAACTATATAGGCATCGAGCTGGGTCTCCTCTTCCTGGACACCAAACAGAACAAGTTCGCGTACGTCAATGAAGGCGCAGCCGTCCTGTGCGCGTGCAACCACGTGTATAGGCAGGCTGGCAACCTTGTCAAGACCGGCTGCGTAATAGATGGCGGCGAGTACTGAACTGTGTCCCACTCCGCCGTATCCGGGATTGGAACTTGATACGGAGCGTGCGCCCCAGTTGTTCCATCCGTCTACCTCGTTTGCGATAGGTGCGCGCCACAGATTGACCTTGAGAGGGGATGCAATCATCTCCTTGCCGTCAACTTCCATAGAAACCAGTTCGCCGCTCTTGGCGTCGAAGGCATAGCGGAAGCCGGCGCCGGATGCGGTGATGCGGTCTGAATTCTGGGTAATCTGAACCTGTCCGGCAGGCTTTGCCTTGGGTGCGGCAGGAACGTTCCAGTCAGTTAGGTCGAACTGCTCCCAGGCAATCTCGTGGCCGGCGGGAGCCCAGATCTTATCCTCTGCAAGCAAAGAGCTTACGATAAGGCGGTACTCCTTTCCGGGCTGGATTGCAGGCTTGGTATAAGGAACCTTGACGGTGATGGTCTGCTGAGGGGCTATATCAAGGGCGAGGGTGCCGGAGGCTATGGTCTCGCCATCGGCTGTAAGCGTCCAGACAGTCTTGTACTGAGATGCGTTGGTGAAGTAGTTGCGGTTGCGTATCTCAAGGAGTCCGGAGCGGGGGTCGAGGAGCGTGAAGCGCATAGGCTGGGCGCTCTTCTTCATCTGCCACATTTCCGGCTGGGGGGTGCGGTCCGGCCATATGCTTCCGTATGTACGGGCGCCAAGGCCGTAGGTGTAGAATGTGCCACCGTAGGTCTCCTCCTCGAAATCCAGCCACAGTGCGGCGGCTGCCGGGTCGAAGCCGTCAGAAGGCAGGACAGCGGCGTTGAATACGCCAACGTTGTCAATGAGGGCGTCGCAGATGTATTCGTTGGTGTCCTGGCCGTTCCTTTCCTCATTCCTTCCAATACAGAGAGACAGAGGGAGGTTGCGGATATTGCCGGTGGCCTCGCCTGAGGCAACCTGCTCGCCGTCCACGAATATCTTCATTTCTTTGCCGTCATAAACGGCGGTGACATTGTGCCAGTTGTACTCCCAGTTGGCGGGGAGCTTGCCGGAAATGGTCCTTACCTGTCCGTTGTCCAGGTAGAACTCAATTCCGTCCGCGCCTCTCTGCCTGAGGCCGAACTGACGGCTGCCCTTTGTTATCATATATCCGCCGCTCTTGTTGAACTGCCTTGGATAGATGTCCAGGGTAAGGGTCAGGTGGTCAGAGTCTATCTCCACGTTGTCAGCCCTGTAAACCTGCACCCACTGGTCAACCTTGTCCATATCGATGGCCTTGCCGGTGCGGCCCTTTACAAGCTTTGCCTTGCCCATTATGTTTGCCATTGTTCCATAAGGAGACTTGTCAGTGAGTATACGTACAGGCTCGGTGAGACCGGGGCTTACGAAATCCCAGAGGGCTCCTCCAAGGAGTGACGGGTGGTCGTCGATCTCGCGCCAGAACTCGTCAATGTTGCCGCCGCCGTTTCCGGCTACGGAAACATACTCGTCCATAAATGAAGGGCGCTTGTCCGTACGGTCAACACCGTATCCCAGCTCGTGCTCAAGAGGGCTTGGATACCTTGGTCCCACAATGTCCTCTGCTGGGTGCTTGGCAGCGTTTCCGCCGTACATCCAGTAGCGTGTGGGGTCATATTTGCGGCCTTCCTTTACGACTTCTGTGATGTCAGGACCCTCGCCGCTCTCGTTACCGGCGCTCCAGAAGATGACGCAGGCGTGGTTGCGGTCACGCAGTACCATCTGGCGTACGCGCTCCTGATACATAGGGATGAAGTCAGGGATATTGGATACGTATTCCGTGGCGTGAGCCTCGTCTCCGGTCTCGTCAATGATGTACAGACCGTACTCGTCAGCCAGGTCAAGGTATTCATTTACAGGAGGATAGTGTGATGTGCGCACTGCGTTGAAGTTGAACTGCTTGAGGATTTCCATATCCCTGCGCACGGTGGCCTCGTCCATTGCGTGACCCAGCTCGGGGTGCTGCATATGTGAGCACTGCGCGTTTATCTTGAGCGGCTGTCCGTTCAGATAGAACACGCCGTCTATGATTTCAGTTTTCTTGAAGCCGATGCGCTTTGTGACTGAATCCACCACACGCCCGGAGGCATCCTTCAGGGTCATCTCCAGGTCATAGAGGTCAGGAGTCTCCGCAGTCCATTTCTTTGGAGCGGTTACCCTGGAACGCAGCTGTATGGTGCGGTTCTCTCCCGCGGCAATGGTTGGCACGGCCTGCTCCATAGAAGCGGCCCTGACACCATTGCGGGAGATTACCGCCTGCAGCGTAAGCCCCGTAGCGGGCACGTCATAAGCCTTGAGGTCGATGGCCACGCTCAGGTCGGAGTCCGTGAAGCTCTTGTCAAAGTCCGTGATGACCTGCCAGTCGCGGATGCGTGCCTTTGGCACCGCAAAGACTGTCACGTCATCAAAGATACCTGCAAGACGCCAGTAGTCCTGGCCTTCCAGGTAGAAGCCATCGCTGTACTTCAGTACCAGCACGGCTACCGTGTTGCGGCCTGACTTTACATAAGGGGTGATGTCATATTCCGACGGCTCCTGCGCGCCCTCGTTGTAGCCAACCTGCTTTCCGTTCACCCATACGAAGCTTGCGGATGCGACCTTCTCGAAACGGAGGAAGACGTGGTCTCCCTTCCAGGAAGAAGGCAGGTTGAACGTGGTGCGGTACGCTCCGGTAGGGTTGACATCCATTGGGATGTCAGGAATACCTACGCCGAAGAGCGGGATGACCGGCGCCGGCATTGGCCCTGCAGCGGCTGCAGGAGCCGGGCCGCGCCTCTGCGGCATAAACTGGTTCACGAATTCCGAACGGTACATAGGGAAAGGAGCCTGCACGTTGCGGAACAGCGCCTGGCCGAATCCTTCCATCTCCCAGTTGGAAGGAACGTTGATCAACGCCCATTTGCGGTCGTTGAACTCCGGGCGGAAGAATCCGTCAGGAACTTCCGAGGGGTTGTCGGCAAAGAAGAATTTCCATTTGCCATTCAGGGATACGGACCTTTCAGGAATGTGGAAGGCGCGGCCTTCCTCCTGATTAATACCGAATACGGAGAGGTTTTCCACGTAGTACGGAAGGTCCTGCATAAATGGCTTGTCCTGGGCGCGGAGCATAAAGGTGGCGCTCAGTGCCAGGAGAATAGCTGTAATTCTGTTTAACTTCATATAAGTAATTGTTTAATAGTAATCTAGTATTCCTCCTGCGGCTTCATTCCGCAGCCTCCGATGAATTCGTCCACCAGGTTGATGGAGTAGGCTTCCTCGCGGGAGACCTCTGTCTTGGACCAGTCAATCTCGCCCTCGTGGCCGGCGTAGTCGCTGATGCGCACGGAGCAGAGGTAGCCGTCCTCGTTGCGCTGATAGGCGCTGCAGCCGGACATTGCAATGCGGTTGCGCTCCTCCTGGCCCTGCTTGGAAACTATGTGACACCACTCAATCACGCAGGTGACACCATCGTCAATGATTGTCTCGTAGCGCATTCCAACGCAGGCGGGGATGTACTTGGAGAGGCCGTAGCCAAAGGTGTGGGCGTTTCTGTTCATTTCCTCCTTGGAGAGCACCGGGGTGCCCCAGGGGTCGTATCCGCCCACTATGCAGTCCTCTGCGAACGCTGCGTGAATCTTGTCAGGATTGCAGTAAGGGGCGTGGTGGAGGGCTTCGTAATACGCCCTCATAGCGCCGGTAAGCAGTCCAGGGTCTCCCATCTCATAGTGCGCAGGCTTGAAGATTGGCTTGCGGTAAGGGGTCTGGTCAGGAATGAAGGTATAGTGGGTGTACATACGGATTTCCTCTAGCAGTTTAGGAGTGCGGAGGTCTGCTATCACAAACATAGGGACTTCCTCCACCTCTCCGTCTACGACGAACTTGAACACACCCTCAAGCGCCACTCGTCCGCCCCCGATGGTCTGGAAGATTGGCGTGAATACAACCCTGTCAGCCTTGAACTTGGGAATGAAGCCCTGCGCGAATTCACGGATTGCGTCAAGCCCTTCGAAGCGTCCGTAAGGTGTGTCCACAGCGGGGAGCTCGTCCCAGAAGAGTTTCTTTTCGCGGAAAAGGTCAACCACGCTCTGGGGGTTTCCGGAGCAGAGAGCGTTGACGAACAGAATATCAGGGCTGTCTTCCTTAATCTCTCCCTTCATATCCTTGTACAACCTTTCAAGGCTGCATTCTTTCCTTACGGGAAGATTGGAAATGTCGTTTGGGTCTTCTTTTACAGCGGTTCCGCACGCTTGCAGTGCCAAAACGGCAAGGGCGGTCAAAAAATATTTTGTATTCATGTTCAGTAGGTTGGAGTTATTAGCTTTTCAAATTTACACTTTTTTAATATATTTGGAAAACATCGTTCAATTACTAATCTTTCAAACGATATGAGAAAATTGATATTATTCATTTCAGCCGTGCTGATAGCGACGGCAGGCCTTTCTGCACGTGAATATCACGTTGCCAAGACCGGCTCCGACAACAACGACGGTTCTTCCGCCGCTCCGTTCCTTACCATCTCCAAGGCTGCCATGGTCCTCAAGACCGGGGACACCGTGACCGTACACCAGGGCGTTTACCGCGAGTGGGTGCAGCCGCGCAATTCCGGTGCTGACGTTTACCACCGTATCACCTACCGCGCCGCAGAAGGCGAGGAGGTCTGGATCAAGGGATCCGAAGAAGTGAAAGGCTGGACGCGTCAGGGAAAAACCGACGTTTGGAAGGTGGTGCTTCCCAATTCCTTCTTCGGGGACTTCAATCCGTTTGCAGAGCCCCTGGTTGGAGACTGGCTCAGCCAGACCAACAGCGCCTATGTGGTAGGTGATGTATACCTCAATAACGTTTCCCTTTTCCAGGCAACCACCCTTGAGGGTGTTCAGGAGCCTGTAATCCCAAGGAATACACGTAAGCCGGAGGAGGCGAAACGCACCTGGTACGTTGAGGTGACAGATACCCAGACCACCATCTGGGCAAACTTCGGTCCGGGAGTGAACCCCAACAACCAGCTTGTTGAGGTTACATCCCGTCCCGCAGTTTTCTTCCCGGCCCTCCCCGGTGTCAACTATATCACAGTCAAGGGATTCCACCTTTCACAGGCCGCCCCCAACTGGGCTCCTCCAACCGCATTCCAGATGGGACTGATAGGGCCTCACTGGAGCAAGGGCTGGATCATAGAGGACAACGTGATAAGCAATTCAAAGTGCGTGGGCATATCCCTTGGAAAGGACCGCGCTTCCGGACAGAACCGCTGGACCATTGAAAGGACACTCTCAGGATTCAACCGTGAGCTAGAGGTAATCTTCCAGGCAGAAGATATGGGATGGAAGAAAGAGAACATAGGCTCCCACATCATCCGCAACAATGAGATTTTCGACTGCGAGCAGGCCGGCATCGTAGGCCACCTTGGATGCGTGTTCTCTATCATCGAGAACAACTACATCCACGACTGCAACGCCAAGAGGCAGTACTCCGGCGCCGAGGTGGGTTGCATCAAGCTGCACGCCGCCATTGACGTGATCATCCGCAACAACGTGCTCGAGAATGGCTACAACGGCCTATGGCTTGACTGGCAGGGCATCGGAACCCGCGTTTCAGGCAACGTGTTCTTCAATAACGACCACACTGACATCTGGACCGAGGTTACCCACGGCCCCTGCCTCATTGACAACAATGTGATGCTTTCACCCGATGCCTTCCTGGAGTGGGGACAGGGTGCTGCGTTCGTCCACAACATCATCTCCGGATATATCACGTTCCATCCTGTTACAGAGCGCTATACGCCGTATCACGCCCCTCACTCCACAAAGATCGTGGGCGTTATGAACTTCCCTGGAGGTGACGACCGCTACTACAACAACATCTTCACCATTGCCCCGGACTCCACCCTTGAGAACAAGGATGCCGGAACCTCCGTATACAACGAGCGTCCGCCATATTATGAGGGAGTATACAACGATATGAATACCCGTAACGTCACCAACCCTCTGCTCCTGAGCTTCAACGAGCAGATGGCTGCCGGAAACAGCCAGCCTCCTCGTTTCCAGCTTGCGATGAGGGTGGGCAACAACGTATACTATAACGGCGTCAAGCACTACTCATTTGAGGAGAATCCCGTAAGCAGCCCTGCCGATGCAAAGGTATCCCTTGAGAAGAGGGCCGATGGCATATACGTTAAGATTACCGTAGACAACGCCATTACCCGCGCCCAGACTAAACTGATGGGTACTGACAACCTTGGAAAGACTTATTACTCAAATGGTTACTATGAGAATCCGGACGGAACTCCGCTGGTGGTTGACAAAGATTTCTTTGGAAACGCCCGTTCCTCCAAGCCGGTTCCGGGACCGTTCGAGAATATCCGCCAGGGAGAGAACGAGTTCTGCGTCTGGAAGTTCTGATGGATCCCCGATCAGGTCGGGGATGACGGAATTCAATTACAGCGGGTCCACATCTGCATAGATGTGCCCGCTGTATTTGTATTGCTTCTCAATGGAGGCGATACGCCTGGCAATGTCCGCCTTGGCGGCGGCCAGCGAAGCGTCCTTTGGAAGGAATACCTGGAGCGAACCGAACTCGCGGCAAAGCACTGACGTGAACTTTGCCTTGCGGGCCTCGTTCTTGTCTACCACCTTTATTTCTACAAGGCGCGTGAACGGGGGATAGCCGAAGTTGCGGCGCTCCTCCAGGAGCTTTTCAGGGGTAAGGCCCTGCAGCCTTGCAGGCAGGTCCGCCCCCTGGATTATGAGCGGGCAGGTGCACTCAGACGCCACTGCGCTGAGCGCCTGGAGGGCCCGCTCGTCAGAGCGGAAGTCCTGGCGCGAGAATAGGTAATCTGCGTTCAGGATGGCTACAAGCCCGTATTTGTCAAGATTGTCCGCTTTCCCCAAAGGACTGAAGCGAAGACGTGTGCGGGCCTCCGGGAAAAGGGCACGGGCCTCTATTTCCGCATCGGAAGTATCGGCCCAGGGGAGCAGGACAAGGACGTGCTCCCTATGTGCAAGAGAGTTGCTAATGGCATCGATGAGCTTTAGCGAATAGCCGCCGTTCATACCACGCTTGCGCTTCTCCGCGGTGGTGTCAATGACGGTGGTGGCGTCAAGCCCCTGGGCGTATCCTGCCCCCTTGAGCCGGAATTTGCCGCTTAGGGCGTTGTACAGCGATTCCAGGGAGGGGCAGGATGAGCCCAGGACCACCTGCGCGCCGTGGATGCTGCCAAGCATCACGGCTACGTCCCTGGCGTTGTATCGCGGGGCGGGGGATTCCTGCTTGTACGCGGAATCCTGCTCCTGCTCCACAACTATCAGCCCCAGCTTGCAGTATGGCAGGAAAAGAATCTGCCTGCGGCCTTCGATGAGCTGCGCGGGGCTGTCAGGGCGCCTTACCTGCTGGGAAAGGTTGCGCAGCTCCGCGTATGAATGAAGCGGGGCGTCAGGACGCAGCAGAAGCACGTCCTTGCCCTGCTTCAGGGTCTTGCTTATGAGCTGGCGCATAAGGGAGTGGCGCTCCGCTCCCACGGCCAGCAGCGGCTTTCCGGACTCGAAGCCCAGTTCGCCGTTCACGGCCGCGCTGCCCAGGGCGGGAGGCGCCGCGCTTTTGCGCTTGCGCGCCTCCACCGCCTGCTTGCCGGCGGGGTAGGCCGTCTTGTACACCTCTCCAATTGTGCAGAGGTAGTATTCCGATATGAACCGCCAAAGCCTCAGCTCCGCCTCCGTAATTGGCTCCAGGCCCTGGGCCAGCCCCGTGACGGGGCGTACCTGGGCCGGATCCATATCCGGCTGCGCGGCTATACGGCTGACCACCGCAACGTACTCCCGCCCCGCAAGGTTAACCCTTACGCGCGAGCCCAAAACTACGTTTGCGGTGGTATAATACCAAGGCTCCCACTCAAGTTTGAGTGGGAGTATGGTCTGTATGTATTGGCGATTGTCCAATATTCTATATTACTGAAGCTGTCCGGCCTCTGCTTGCTTAATCATGTTCTCGTTTGCGGAAACATAGATCTCAACACGGCGGTTCTGAGCACGTCCTTCCTCTGTAGCGTTGTCAGCAACAGGAAGATCGAAAGATTTGCCCACTGCATCCAGCCTTGTCTTGGCAATGCCGTTCTGCTGCAGGAATGCGGAAACTGCGTCAGCCCTCTGTCCGGAGATCCTCTGGTTTACAGCAGCTGTACCAATGTTGTCAGTGTGTCCCCAGATTGTGATGTTGGTCTCAGGAAGGTCCTTCATCTCTGTTGCGAACTGAGCCAGGGTAGCCTTTGACTGGTCGCTGAGGTTAACACCGTTGAACGGGAAAAGGATTCCGCTCTCGAAGGTAACCTTGATAGCCTCGAGTCCGTTGGCGTCGATGATAGTCTCAACGCTTGCGCCCTCAAGCTTTGCAAGCTCCTCAGCCTTCTGGTCCATTTTCTTTCCGATAACTGCACCCGCTGCAGTTCCAACGGCTGTTCCGATTGCTGCGCCAATGGCTGCGCTCTTACCGTCCTTTCCGAAAATTGCGCCAAGTCCGGCACCTACTGCTGCTCCTGCACCAGCTCCAATGAGGGAGCCTTTACCTGTCTGGTTCATAGAAGCACAACCTGATACAGAGAACAGGATTGCACCTACAAGAAACATTGAAATGATCTTTTTCATATTCTTTTAGTATTAATGATTGTTCATTTGAACTTTCAAAGTTAATAAAAAATTTGGATGCAAAAGAATTTTCCGTATATTTGCAAACCCAAACAAATAAATGGTGTTGTAGCTCAGGTGGTAGAGCAATGGACTGAAAATCCATGTGTCGCCGGTTCAACTCCTGCCAACACCACACTAAAAAGCCTTCAGGATGCATCCGAAGGCTTTTTTCGTGTGGTGTAAGTTCCATACGGGGGAACTCCCCCGAACCCCCTGGCCTCCCGGTCGTCGCATCGCTCCTCCCTCCCGGCCTGCGCCTGCTGGCGCTTCGTCATATTCGGCTGACCGTCTCTCGTCATACCCGGCGTGACCGGGCATCTCCTTCTCGCCCTCGCGGGCACGAAACGGCCCTTCCTGGTGCCCGCGGCCCAGGCACCATTCTACATCTGGGAAGACTGACCGTAAGTATACTGGGACAGGGTAGGTATTGACCAGGAATAATAGAACATTTGTGAGTATTAGCAATCTATAATGTGCAACATTAACGCTTCCATATATGAAAACCGTCTATTCCAATACCCGTCACCCTGAATTTATAAAGTGGTCATCGATAGTATCTTTTGTGATGTGATAGGATTAGTATTATTCATACTCTATTGCTGCAGAGTATTCAACAGCGATTGGGCTAATACATTAATCTATGCTGCCGGATTCACTCTTCTATATGGAGCATTGATCTATGGACAATACCGTCTGTATAAACTGACCATAGACGATAAAGCCGACACTATAACGGACAACTGGCATAAGCAATATCCGCTAAAGTTGTCGGAGATCCAAACCATCACCTACAAAGAGAATAAGAAAGGCAAGTTCCGCTCACTTTAATTCTCTTTAGCTCGATACCAGCCTGGTATTATTCCCAGCAAACAGAGTTATTCGTGGGTGGCAAGACGCTGCTCGGCCAGGCTCTCGTACTTGGTGCCGGGGCGGCCGTAATTGGCGAAGGGGTAGATGGAAATGCCTCCGCGGGGCACGAAGATTCCGGTTACCTCAATGTATTTGGGATCCATCAGCTTGATGAGGTCCTTCATTATAACATTGACGCAGTCCTCGTGGAAGCCGCCGTGGTTGCGGAAACTGAAAAGGTACAGCTTGAGGCTTTTGCTCTCTACCATACGCTTGTCAGGGATATAGGAAATGCGTATCTCGGCAAAGTCCGGCTGCCCGGTGATAGGGCACAGGGTAGTGAACTCAGGGCAGTTGAAACGCACCCAGTAATCGTTGTCCTGATGCTGGTTCTCAAACGCTTCCAGCACTTCCGGAGCGTAGTCGTCCTTATAGACCGAAGTGCCTCCAAGGGCTTTCAGCCCCTCTTCTTTCCTGTCGTTATGCATATTGCTCTTTGTTTTCTTTTTTCTTGATGATACGTACTATGAACGCTGTGAGCGGGAGCACTACAATCTCGTAAAGGGTCTTGCAGATAACCTGCGTGAACACCAGTGAGATGATACCCTTGAAAGGCATTATCCCGGCGAAGACCATAGGGAAGAATATCAGCGAATCTACGGACTCTCCGCCAAGCGAAGAGAGGATTGCCCTCCAGCCGAAGCCCTTCTCCCCGGATTTCTCCTTCATCACGCTCATTATCCTTGCGTTGACGGTGGAGCCTGCGAAGAACGCCAGCAGGGAAGCGACGGCGGTGCGCGGCGCCAGCCCGAACAGGGAGTTGAAGGCGTCGGAAAGCGCCAGGTTGTCCTCATAGAGGGGAGCCGGCAGCAGTGTCACCAAGCCTGCCATAAGGCTTACGAACAGGCTCATCACAAAGCCCATTACAATGACCCTCATTGCGGCCTTATAGCCGTAAATTTCTGTGAGGCAGTCATTTACAATGTAAGAAATTGGAAATATAAGAATTGCGCCCGAAAGCTGCAGCGGCAGGGATCCTACCTGCCAGGTCCGTGGTACGAACAGATTTGAGGATACAAGGCATACGCAGAATATCACTGCGAGCCATACATAAGTAGTGGTATGTTTCATAATTTCTTGTTTTTATAGTGGTACCAAGCACACTTGATCTGCAAATTGCAGAATCGCACTGCAAAAATAGCAATTACTTCCAAAATTTCTTTATTTTTGTTCATTCTTAAAGCATTATTCACTATGAGACTCGACGGAAGAAGAGAAAGTAGCAATGTAGACGACCGCAGAGGCCGTTCTACAGCCACCACCGTAGGTGGTATAGGATTGGGTGGATTGATAATCATTGGAGTTATTTCCCTTCTCCTGGGAAAGAACCCCCTCCAGGCGCTCCAGACTGTTCAGGAAATACAGAACAGTATGGGCGGTGTGGAATATTCCAGCCCGGACAGCAACTGGCAGCCCAGCGCACAGGAGCAGGAACTTGCCCAGTTCTCCAGCAGGATACTTGCAGGAACAGAAGATGTCTGGACTGAGATATTCAGGAAGAAGGGCAAGACATACACTCCTCCTAAGCTTGTCCTTTATACCGATGCCATCCAGACCGGATGCGGTGGAGGTCAGGCTTCAATGGGCCCTTTCTATTGCAGTGCGGACCAGTGCGTCTACCTTGACCTTTCCTTCTTTATGAATATGAGAAAGCAGCTTGGTGCAGATGGAGACTTCGCCTATGCGTATGTGATTGCACACGAGGTGGGCCATCACGTTGAAAACCTGCTGGGAACGCTTCCAAACATCCATCGCCAGATGAGCAGCGCCCGCTCAGAGAGGGAAAAGAACCAGCTTAGCGTCCGCCTCGAGCTCCAGGCCGATTTCTATGCCGGAATTTGGGCTTACTATGATAACGAATTCTTCTCCTCAATAGAGCCTGGTGATATCCAGGAGGCTCTTGACGCTGCAGAGAAGATAGGTGACGACTATCTGCAGAAACAAGCCTACGGCCGAACCGTTCCGGATGCTTTCACACACGGAACTTCCGCCCAGAGGGAGAAATGGCTCAAGAGAGGTATGACCGGAGACCTGTCGCTTGGTGATACCTATTCAATCCCTTACAACAGCTTGTAAGGATTGTCAGGCGCCAACGCGGAGCTTGTGCTCCACGTGCGTGATCAGCTCAACAAGACTATCGTCGTCCTTTGCAACAGTGTTTATGATGCAAAGGACGCCTTTTTTAATCTCTATGCACATTACGCGCATAGGTGAGCCGTCTTCGCAGTAAGCCTCGAAGCCGTACGCCTTGCGTCCGTTGAACGGCCATTCGTAGATGGGGTCCTCGTCTTCAGGGTCGTCATTGTCAAAGCCAACCATATCTGCATAGTTGGCAAAAGCCTGGTCCGCGGCGGTTGTGTCCTCCGGCATTGGACCTACATATACATCTACAAGGCCTTCGTCAGCCTCTTTCACGGGATTTGGGAGATATGCCTCAAAGTGGCTGATTTCTGCTCCGGATTCGTCCTTGAATGTTTCCTGGCTGCAGTTCCACCCCTGGGGCATAGGTAACGTTATCTTGTAAGCCATATTTGTATTGATGGATGCATCCAAAGATAGCAAAAGAATTATAATTCCGGTTCAAGGTCAAGGTCTTCTATGAGGGCTTTGAGCTCCGGATTGTCAAGGATGAATAAGATGTCCTGCTGTGTCATAGCTATTTTATTTCTGTTAAACTGTTGCAAAGGTATGCCCTCAAATTGTCAACTTGTGACACGGATATAAATTTTTAACATATTGCATAAAAATCTTCCAATTTGTATTTTTACAAATATGAGAAAGACTGCCATTTTGCTGATAGCCGCGTGCCTGGCTGCAGCGTCCTGTACATCCAATATCAAGAAATCCGCAAGAGGAGTCACAGTTAAGGCCGGAGACGGATCCACCGTGAAAGTGGAAGTGGTCACGGATAAAATAGTACGCGTCACGGCAGTTCCTGCCGGGGCAAAGTTTTCTGCAAAAGAGTCACTGATGGTGGTCCCGCAGAAACATAAGGCACGCTTCAGCCTGGAAAAGCTGGAAGACTGCGCCCGGATAGGTACACAGTCACTTATGGTGACGGTGTCCCTGTCAGACGGGCGCGTGGCATATTTTGAACCGGACGGGAACCCCATCAGTTCTGAACTGCAGAGGGAGTTCAGCCCCTATGAGGCTGACGGGGTCAGCGCTTGGACTGTGCACCAGACGTTTTCATCGCCGGAAGACGAAGCCTTTTACGGGCTTGGCCAGCATCAGGCGGGGGAGTGGAACTACAAGGGCAAGAACGAGGAACTGTACCAGTACAACACAAAGATATCCGTCCCGTTTGTGGTTTCCTCAAAGAATTACGGCATCCTGTGGGACAGTTATTCCTTCCTGCGCTGGGGAGATCCCAGGGAGTATGAGCACCTGAACCAAGTGTTCACCCTGTACGATAAAGATGGAGTTGAAGGTGCCCTGACCGGGACGTACACTCCTGCTCCAAGGAGGCGCCCGGGCGCGCAGGCGCAGCCCGTGGAGCCCCTTGTCCGCAGGGAGGAGGCCATCAACCAGGAGTACCTGGTAACCCCGGAATGCAGGGTTGTCCGCAATGCCCCCAACTTCAATTTCAACGGCTCCCACGTGGTCTTCGAGGGGGAGATAGAGCCGCGCGAGAGCGGCACTTTCCTCTTCCTCCTTTACTATGCCGGCTATACCAAAGTATATGTGGATGAGCAACTTGTAGTACCCGAAATCTGGCGTACCGCCTGGAACCCCAACAGTTATAAATTTGCCGTTGACCTGGAACAGGGGCGCCGCGTGCCCGTCCGCGTGGAATGGGCTCCGGACGGCGGCACCAGCTACTGCGGCCTCCGCGTCCTGAGCCCCGTCGAGGACAGCGTCCAGGGCCTTATGTCCTGGTGGGGCGAGATGCAGGACCAGATAGACTACTACTTCATTAAGGGAGACAATATTGACCAGGTGATCAGCGGCTACCGCACCCTCACCGGCAAGGCCCAGATAATGCCCAGATGGGCGATGGGGTACTGGCAGAGCCGTGAGCGCTACAACAATCAGTTCGAACTGGTATCCACATTGAGGGAATTCCGCCGCAGGGGCATCCCCGTTGACAACATAGTCCAGGACTGGCAGTACTGGGACGATGACCAGTGGGGGAGCCACGAGTTCAACAAGGACCGCTATCCCCGGCCCGCCGCAATGGTGGACTCCGTCCACGCAATGGGCGGCCGCTTTATGATAAGCGTCTGGCCAAAGTTCTACACCAACACTGAGCATTTCAAGGAGTTCGACCAGAACGGATGGATGTACCAGGTTCCCGTACAGGACAATGTCATTGACTGGCTGGGCCATCAGCAGTCCTTCTATGACGCCTACGCCCCGGGCGCCCGCAAACTCTTCTGGGACCAGATGTATGACCACCTCTATCCCATTGGCGTGGATGCCTGGTGGATGGACGCCAGCGAACCCAATATTCACGACTGCACCGATATGGACTACCGCAAGGCAATGTCCGGCCCCACCGCACTGGGCCCTTCCGCGCAGTATTTCAACGCCTATTCCCTGATGAACGCCCAGGCCATCTACGAGGGCCAGCGCGGCGTTGACCCTGACACCCGCGTCTTCCTCCTTACCAGAAACGGCTTTGCCGGGCTCCAGCGCTACTCCACCGCCTCCTGGAGCGGAGACATAGGTACCCGGTGGGAAGATATGAAAACCCAGATTACCGCCGGCCTTAACTACTCCCTGAGCGGAATCCCGTTCTGGGGGCAGGACATAGGCGGCTTCAGCGTGGAGAACCGCTACTCCAGCGCACAGCGCATCTTTGACCGCACCGGCCAGGAGAACGAAGACCTCCGGGAATGGCGTGAGCTCCAGGCCCGCTGGCACCAGTGGGGCGTCTTCTGCCCCCTGTACCGCTCACACGGCCAGTTCCCTTACCGCGAACCCTGGAACATTGCCCCTGAGGGCCATCCGGCCTATGAAAGCATAGTTGCCAAGGACCGCCTTCGCTACCGCCTTATGCCATACATCTACACCCTGGACTCCCACGTCTGGTTTGACGACTACACCATAATGCGCGGCCTAGTAATGGATTTTACGGACGATCCCGTAGCGCGAAACACGGACGATGAGTTTATGTTCGGAGACGCCTTCCTGGTATGCCCCGTATGCGAGTACCAGGCGCGCAGCAGGGAAGTCTACCTCCCCGCAGGGGGATGGTACGACTTCAGCACCGGCGCCTACATCCAAGGCGGTGCGCGCATCACAGCGTCAGCGCCCTACGACCACATCCCCGTCTACGTGCGCGCCGGCAGCATAGTCCCTATGGGCCCCGAAATAGAATACACCGCCCAGCAGCAGGACGGATCCCTTGACATATTCATCTATGGCGGAAAGGACGGCAGCTTCACCCTGTACGAGGACGACGGCCTCACCTACGCCTACGAGAAAGGTGCGTACGCAACCGTCCCAATGACTTGGGACGATGCCTCACGCACCTTCACCCTTGGCGCACGCCAAGGCTCCTATGACGGTATGTTCAAGGAAAGGACCGTCAGGGTGACCCTGACAACCCCGGACGGCACAGATAAAGATTACAATGCAGTTATCCAATACGACGGGCAGGAAGTTTCTGTCAAGTTGTGACAGAAAACCTTCCTATCCCTGAAGTACCTGGGAAGCGGCGTTCTTGGTGTCCACCTTTTCTATGATGCGCTCCAGGATGCCGTTCTCATCAAAGATGAACGTGCGCCTGAGCGTGCCCATAGTTGTCTTGCCGTACATTTTCTTCTCTCCCCAGGCTCCAAAGTCCTGGAGCATCTGCAGGGAAGTGTCCGCCAGCAGCCTGAAAGGCAGTTCATACTTTGCCCTGAAGCCGGAATGGGACTTTGAGCTGTCCTTGCTCACGCCCACCACATTGTATCCCGCGGCAGTCAGTTCCGCATAATTGTCCCTGAAAGAACAGGCCTCGGCCGTACAGCCTGACGTATTGTCCTTTGGATAGAAATAAACTATGGTCTTGCGGCCATTACCAATGAAGTCACTTGTACTTACCATATTGCCGTCCTGGTCCATAACCTGGAACTCCGGCATTTTGTCACCTATTTTAAGCATAATACAAATCTACTAAATTTGGCAAATTATTTGCGGCTATAAATCCCGTAAGAACTTAGAATGCTAAAAAAACTGCTAGTGCTATTATTGGCCGGACTAATTCCGACGGGTGCATTCTGCCAGGCGCAGAAATGCACCCTTAGCGGTTATGTCAAGGACGCCGGCTCCGGCGAGGTCATAATTGGCGCCGTTGTCAATCCCGTAGGCACAACAATGGGCGCAATCACAAACGCATACGGTTATTATGCACTGGAGGTGCCCCGGGGCACATATACCATATCCTGTTCATCCCTGGGGTTCGCCTCCGACACCCTCAGCCTGGACATCACATCCAACCTCCGCCACGACTTCCTCCTCCCTCAGGAGAGCCTTATGCTGGAAGGCGCGCGCGTCACGGCCGTGTCCAAGAAAGACCGCCTTCAGCGGCCTGAAATGGGCCTCGCGGCCGTGACCGGGGACCTTGCCAAGAAAATCCCCGTGATCTTTGGAGAGACTGACATCATAAAGGTCATCCAGATGATGCCGGGCGTCCAGTCCCCCAGCGAAGGCTCCACAGGATTCGTGGTGCGCGGCGGCGCCGTGGACCAGAACCTGATCCTTATGGACGAAGCCCCCGTCTACAACGTAGGCCACTTTATGGGCTTCTTCTCCGTCTTCAACAACGACGCTGTCAAGACCGCAGACCTTTTCAAGGGCGACATTGCCGCCAAATACGGCGGCAGGCTTTCCTCCCTGCTGGACGTCCATACCAAGGACGGCAATATGCAGCAGATCCGCGGCTCCCTGAGCGTGGGCCTCATCTCCTCAAAGGCAATGATAGAAGGCCCCATTGTCAAGGACAAGGCCAGCTTTATGATAGCTGCCAGGCGCACCTACCTGGATATGTTCTTCCCTCTGTTCAAGGGACTTAAGGGAGACAAACTGTTCTTTTACGACCTCAACGCCAAGGCCAACTGGATAGTGGGTGAGAACGACCGCCTGTACCTTAGCGCCTTCAGCGGCCACGACATATTTGGAATGCACAACAGGGACGTCACGAACATAGATATGGAGGTGGATTTTGCCAACAACACCCAGTCCCTTCGCTGGAACCACGTCTTCAGCCCCAAGCTGTTCTCCAACTTCACCCTGATCAATTCCCTGTACGACTACGGGATGAAACTGTTCTACTCCGCGGCCGACATTGACTTTATGTCGCACCTCACCAGCCAGAGCGCCAAGGCGGATTTCTCCTGGTTTGCCAACGCAAACAACACCATCTCCTTTGGCCTCCAGGGCAGCTATTACGTGATAAGCCCCGCGGAACTGTCCCCGCGCTCGGAAGGAATCTTCAGCGAATACAAGTACCCCTCCACCAACGCCGTGGAGCCCGCCGCATACATCCAGAACGAACAGAAACTGACCGATGCCATATCCCTGCGCTACGGCCTCCGCTTCTCCTATTTCGAGACCATAGGCGCGCGCCAGCAGCGCTACTACAACTCCGAACACACCCTGGACTACACCAAGGACTTTGAAAAAGGGGAGAAGATCAAGGACTGGTACGCGTTTGAGCCGCGTTTCTCATCGTCCTTCATCCTGAGCCCTTCAATGTCCATCAAGGCTGCCTACAGCCGCAACGTCCAGTACATACAGCAGGCCATCTTCAGCATTTCCGGCTCCCCAATGGACATCTGGTTCACCGCATCGCCAACCATAAAGCCCCAGATCTCCGACCAGTTCTCCGTTGGCGTCTTCAAGAATTTTGCGGACGATGCATTTGAGACCAGCCTGGAGCTCTTCTACAAGAACAACAAGAACACCATAGACTTCAAGGACCACCCCAACGTCATTATGAACGAAGATATGGAGGCGGAACTGCGTTCCGGACGCTCCTACGCATACGGCGCGGAAGTAATGGTCAAGTATGACAAGGACAAATTCAACGGCTGGGTGGGCTACACCTTGTCACAGGCCAAATATATCATCCCGGAAATAAACGACGGCAAGCCGTACGATTCCCCCACAAACCACAAGCACAGCGTTTCCGTGGTGGGCACCTACGACATCACAAACCGCGTTTCAGTATCCGCGGACTGGATCTATTACAGCGGTGCGCCAACCACCTTCCCAACCGGAGTATATGAGGTGAACGGCACCCGCATCCCACTTTATTCCAGCCGCAATTCGGACTATTTCCCGGATTATCACAGGATGGACCTGTCCCTGACGCTGCACAGCGGCCGCGTTCCCAAGGGGGAGCGCTGGCACAGCGAGTGGAACCTGTCCGTCTACAACCTTTACGCAAGGCACAACGCCTGGTCCCTGGACTTCCAGTATGACCAGAGCGGCGAGCTGAACGCCAAGATGTACTACCTTTTCAAGATGGTTCCGTCAATATCATACACTTTAACCTTCTAGCCAATGGACAGGATATCACGCATATTTGCAGCGGCGCTTGCAGCCATCCTGGCAGTTTCCTGCGTGGATGACTTCGCACCTGACCTCAAGGACGCCCCGGAACCCGAGCTGGTGATTGACGGCCTGCTCACGACCGAGCCCGCGGCGCACCTCGTGCGCCTGTCCAAGTCGGCGCCCTTCGGCACGCCTTCCTCTGAAATCCCCGTAGTCTCGGGCGCCGGCGTAAGCATCTGGGACGGGGAGAAGACCGTGACCCTGACAGAAGATCCCGGAACCGGCTGCTACTACACGCCGGAAGATTATTACGGCGAGGCAGGAAAAACTTACAGGCTGGACGTTGAAGTTGACCTTGACGGCGAGCGCAAGCACTTCAGCGCAGAGGATACAATGCCTCCAAAAGGCATCCGTGCGGACGCTATGGACTACTACCAGATGAGCGATTCCCTGTGGATGTTCGCCATCTGGGGGCAGGACCTTCCGGGAATCGCCAGCCATTACGCGGGCGAACTGGTGGTTCACGACAACCGCCTTCCGGTTGGCCGCTGGGTGTTCATTGACGGTCTTTCAATGTTCGACGGCAATTATCTGTTTGCTGGTGAATATCTTCCGTATATATGCTCTGAGTTCATTCCGTCCAAGGAGCCACTCACCCCGCTCGTAGAGGGAGACAAGGTCACGCTGCGTTTCTATTCGCTGTCAGACTTCTTCTACACCTGGATCCTGGCAATGACCAACGAGACCAACGCCCGCATCCCAATGCTGTCATCGCAGCCTGCCAACCTGCCTTCCAACATACACGGCGACGGCGTTCGCGGCTGCTTTATGACAGCGGACCTCACAAAGGTTACAATAGAGATAGGGGATCCCGCAAGGACCCGCGAGCAGATGCTAAGAGACCACCTTCCTCCTGGTTATCCTATACCCGGCGGCGGCAACTAGTATTGACATCAGCGGGGAAATCAGATTGAAGAAACAGTAAGGCAGGTACTCCAGCGTGGGCACCTTGAGCACCGTGGACTGCGTCATACCGCAGGAATTCCAAGGTATGAGCACGGACGTAACGGTGGCGGAGTCCTCCGCGGAGCGGCTGAGCAGCCGCGATTCGAACCCCATATCGTCAAACAGTTTCTTGTACAGGTTGGTAGTGAGGATGATGGACAGGTACTGGTCTCCAGCCACAAGGTTGGAGAAGACGCCCGTGGCCACGGTTGAGGCCACAAGCGAAGTACGGCCCTTTATGTGCCGTGTAAGGGCGTCAGTGAGGCTCTGGATCATTCCGCTGCCCTTGAGTGTGCCTCCAAAAGTGGCAGCGCAGAAAATCAGGAAAATTGTGCTCATCATTCCGTTCATTCCCTTTGTCTGGACAAGGGAATCCAGGGCTTCGAAGCCCGTTTCAATGGAAGTGCTTCCGTAAAGGGTTATGAAAGAACCCTTGAAAAGGCCCTGGAAATTGCTTCCGCCGCCAATCTGCGCAATGATGTCAGGCTGCGCTATGAGCGCCGTCACCGCGGCCAGGAGGGACGCTACTGAGAGCGTAATCATAGCAGGGAGCTTCTTGGCGATAAGCACTCCCGTGATGACAGGCACCACCAGGAGCCATCCCGATATGTTGAAAGTGCCCTTCAGCGCCTCGCTGAACTCCGCCGTCAACACGGAACTCTCCGTGTGGTGCGTCAGGCTGGCTATGAGGAATATGATGCACGCTATAGTTATGGACGGCACCGTTGTGATGAGCATATAGCGGATATGCGTGAACAGGGGAGTCTCAGTTACGGACGATGCCAGTACCGTGGTATCGGAAAGAGGAGATATCTTGTCCCCGAAGTACGCGCCGGACAATATGGCTCCGGCGGTCCATCCTGCGGAGAACCCCAGCGCCATACCGATACCTATGAACGCCGTGCCTATGGTTGCCACAGTGGTCCAGGAACTGCCGGTCATAAGCGAAACCAGGGCGCATATGAGGCACACCGCAAGGAGGAATATCTTTGGGGAAAGGACCTTGAGGCCGTAATAGATAAGGGTTGGGACAATGCCGCTGACCATCCAGCTGCCGGCCACCGCTCCAATCAGGAGCAGCACTATGACGGCTGTGCCAATGGATTTGATGTTGTCTGCAATTGCGCCTTCCAGGTTCCTCCAGGGCACTTTGTAGCCCAGCATTGCAATGGCAATGACTACGCCTGAAGCCAGCAGGAGGGCTACCTGGCTGCCTCCGTCAAGGGCATCGGCCTTGAAGGTACGCACTACTAAGAATAAGAGAGCAATGAGCACCAGAAGCGGTATCAGGGATACTCCGGCGCTTATCCGTTTCCTGTCCATAACCTTTAATTACCCTCAAATATAATTAATTCCTATCTTTGTAGCATCTAAACAACTAAAAGAATGCTCAATCTTCTTTATGTAATCCTTTGCGGTATTGCCCTGCCAATAGGCGGTGTCCAAATGCAATATATGTGGAGGAACCAGTTGGGAGACATCTATTCCCTGGGTCTCGGAAGCGCGGCCTGCCTTGGGGCGGCCACCGCAACAATGACGGGATGGTGCTCCCTGACCGTTGGCGCCTTCATCTGCCAGGCTATCTGCACCCTGATAGTGGGAATCGTAACCCTGAAAATAAGTACAAGCCGCCTCATCACCTTTGGAATCATTTTCGGTACCTTCATCGGATCCCTGGGAACCATAGTTGTCACAAACGCGCCAACCGGTGACCTGCTCAAGCAGTATTACCTTTGGGGCGCAGCCAATTTCAACCTTGAAGGAGTGACCACCCTGGACATCATTGTCAGCCTGGGTCTCTTTACGGGAGGAATCGTGACTGCCTTGGCCGCCGCAGGTCCTCTTACAAGGCATTTCAAGGAAGAGATAGAACTCTCCAACCTGGCAAAGTCAGGAATCCTGTGTATGATATCCCTCCTGGTAACTTCCGTGGTGAGCATCTGCGGAACCGTGGGCTTTGTCTCACTGGCAATTCCCAATCTGTCAAGGGTAATAAGCAAAAGCAAAGATATCCGTACACATTATCTTCTCAGTTCCGCAATGGGTATAGCCCTGCTGCTGATCACATATGTGGTTGTAACCTACTGTAACTTTGGAGTTTACCTTCCTGTAAGCGCAACTATGAGCCTTATTGCCCTGCCGCTCGTAATTTTCCTATTTACCAGAAAATAGTTATATTTGCCTGATTATAAAAATAAAAAAGATGAAAAAAGTAATCGCAATCCTTATCGCAGTAATGGCTTTTACAGCCGTTGCAAACGCACAGTCACGTTCTATAGGTATCCGTGCAACATACGGAGGAGAACTTTCCTATCAGCACAATATGGGCTCTGCAAGCTTCCTTGAGGCTGACCTTGGTTTCGCCTTTAAGAATGGATTTGTCCTTACCGGTATCTATGACTTTATCCTTGGCCAGTCTGGCGGATTCTCAATCTATGCTGGACCTGGCGCCCAGTTAGCCTTCTGGGACACTGAAGACTACAGCGGATTAGGCCTTGGAATTGCCGGACAGCTTGGAGTTGAATACGTATTCCCTGCTCCAATTGGAATCTCTGTTGACTGGCGTCCTCGCTTTGACTTTATCCACGAAGGATTCGGCTACTCCAGCGTAGCGTTCTCCCTGAGATATATGTTCTAAAAAACACTCAATCCCACTAAATTATCATCAGATGAAGAAAGCCATTCTTTTTGTTTCATTGGGCCTCCTGGCCCTTGTTTGCGGTGGATGCAAGCAAAGGGCTGTAGCTCAGCAAATCATTGAGGAGAAGCCCTATGACAGCTCCCTTCCTACGGTTTACGTTACCCGCGGACTTGGCCCTCAGGACCTTGTACGCATATACGAGGCCCTTGGCGTTCCCGCCAAAGGCAACGTGGGCGTCAAGATAAGCACCGGAGAGATGGGTGGTGACAACTACCTCCATCCGGAACTCATAGGAGACCTTGTAAAGAAGGTAAACGGAACCCTCGTGGAGTGCAACACCGCCTACGGCGGTAGCCGCGCCACTTTTGAGAAGCACTGGGAGACAATCAAGGCCCACGGTTTCCTTGACATTGCCAAGGTTGACCTTATGGACGAGGAAGGCGATATGGAAATCCCCGTAGTGGACAATTCCCATATCAAGTCCGACATTGTCGGAAAACACCTTGCTAACTATGACTTCATGATCAACCTGGCCCATTTCAAGGGCCACGAGATGGGTGGTTTCGGAGGCGTTCTCAAGAACCAGTCCATCGGCTTCGCTTCCCAGAAGGGCAAGCTCTACATCCACTCCGCCGGCCGCTCCACCTCAAGGTGGATCTCTGACGACCAGGACGGATTCCTTGAGAGTATGGCCGCAGCCGCACAGGCTGTGCACAATTTCTTTGGAGAGGGCAAGATCATCTATATTGACGTTATGAACAATATGTCAATTGACTGTGACTGTTCTTCACATCCTCAGGATCCAAAGCTCAAGGACTACGGCATCCTTGCTTCTACTGACCCTGTGGCCCTTGACCAGGCCTGCCTTGACATCATCTTTGGATGGGACAGCAAGCCCGGCGACACCGCCCAGCCGCTCATTGACCGTATCAACAAGCTCCACGGCATCCATACCGTAGAGCACGCCGCCGCCATCGGCCTTGGCTCACGCAAATACAACCTTGTGAGCATAGACTAGGAGACGGTTCCAATAAAGAAAAATCTCGGGATTCTCTATTTGAGGATCTCGAGATCTTTTTTAAGCATTACCTTGGGTTCCATCATAGCGACTTTCTGGAAGAGGAGGACCCTGTTTCCAAGGGAGAGGTGCACTTTGTCCTCGTGCTTGCCCTTGCGCCACCATTTGTAGAAACCTACGGGATCGTTCTCAAAGGGGATCTTGGCCTTGATGCCTGTGCTGTAGCCGGGATAGTCAATGACAAGTTGTAATCCCATAAACTTCTTGTAGTAGTCAGGATCCGCCCTGCGGAGCTTGCTCATCAGGGGCATATAAACTTCCAACTGATTGACCTGCAATACCTTATCCTTGATAATGAGCCTGTGAATGCGGACTGGATCGGCGTTAAGCCAAGCACCGACCCGCATAGTCTGTGGTCCGGTTTCAGTATCCAGTGTCAGCTCGTCCATTGAGTAGTAGATTTTCTCAGGATCGAGCGGGAATGTCTCCTCTGAAGGCATCAAGTAAAGGTTAAAATTAAGGCTAAAACATACAAATATAAAAATATTTTCTTAAATTAACGCCACTGTAGCGCCATTTTTTTAAATGCAGGTTATAAAGTGTAACTATTCCGGCATCTATTCCCAGGAGAATTTCCTGGACGGTACGGTGCTGGATTTCAGCGCCCTGGAGGGGACGGAATGCTATTGCAGCGCGGAGTCCGCCGCGGCAATACGCTCTGCCCTTGCGCCTTACGGCCCGGGCGGAATCCACTGGATTGACAGCGGAGATTACCATTACACGTCGCTGTTCATCCAGGAACTGATCACCGAACCCTATTCCCTGGTCCTGTTCGACAATCATCCGGACGACCAGCCCGGGGCTTTTGGCTCAGACCTGCTGAGCTGCGGAGGATGGGTGGCGGAGGTACGCCGCCTTCCCAACTGGCGCAGGGAGGCCCATTCCGTGTACATTTCAATTGATAAGGACGTTTTGAGCCGTGACTATGCCCGGACCAACTGGGACCAGGGGGATATGACCCTTGACGGACTTTTCTCTGCAATTAGGGATATATCATTGAAACACAGGATAATAGGTGTTGATGTGTGCGGCGAGCTCACTTTGCTCAAGGGTGCCTGTTCAGAAGATGTTAGTATTAATTCAGAAACAAACCGCAGGATACAGGAATTTTTACTAAATTTACCCGGATTTGAATAACATACTTACAATCTATAATGGAATCAGAGAATATACTTAAAACTTGTTTGCACGACAGACACGTTGCCCTTGGAGCTGTAATGAGTCCGTTCGCCGGCTTTGATATGCCAATCAGGTATACTGACATTACTGACGAGCATTTGGCCGTCCGTAACGCAGTGGGCGTCTTTGACGTATCCCATATGGGAGAGATCTTTGTAACCGGTCCTGACGCGGAGAAATTCGTAAACCACATCTTCACCAACGACATCCGCGGATACTATCCCGGAAAGATCCTTTATGGAATGATGCTTTATCCTGACGGCGGCGTGGTTGACGACCTGCTGGTCTACAGGGAGTACAAGCCGGAGTCTTTCCTGCTGGTGGTGAACGCCTCCAACATTGACAAGGACTACAAGTACATCTGCGACAACGCCGAAGGGTTTGACGTAAAGATTGACAACCAGTCCGCTCAGTGGGGACAGGTTGCAATCCAGGGCCCCAAGGCGGAGGAGACGGTGCTTGACGTCCTTGGCATAGCAGACGCATCGCACCTTGGCTTCTACGAGTTCTACAATTCCACCTGGAACGGCAACAGGCTTATAGTAAGCCGGACAGGCTATACCGGAGAGGATGGCTTTGAGCTTTACACCACCCTTGAAGGCACCTGCGAGATCTGGGACAAGCTCATCGCGGCGGGCGTGAAGCCCTGCGGCCTGGGCTGCAGGGACACCCTGCGCTTCGAGGCCGGCCTCCCGCTTTACGGCGACGAGCTCAGCTCTGAGATATCCCCCATAATGGCGGGCCTTGGAATGTTCTGCAAGCTTGACAAGGAGGAGTTCATCGGCCGTGAGGCCCTTGCCGCTCAGAAGGCAAACGGCACAGCAAAGAAGCTGGTGGGCATAGAGGTCCACGACAGGGCCATTCCGCGCGCAGGCTATCCTGTTGAGCTGGAAGACGGCACCCAGGTGGGCGTGGTTACCACCGGCTACCATTCCATCTCCCTTGACAAGAGCATCTGCTTTGCGCTGGTGGACAGCAAATGCGCAGCCCTTGGCACCCCGCTGTGGATCCGCATCCGCAAGAAAGTGTTCCCGGGAGAGGTTGTAAAGAAGAGGTTTTATCAGACAAACTATAAAAAATAATAAGATATGAGCAAAATCATTGAAGGACTCCTCTACAGCGAGTCTCACGAGTGGGTAAAGGTAGAAGGTGACATCGCAGTCATTGGCGTAACGGACTACGCCCAGGCCGAGATGGGAGACATCACTTATGTTGACGCTCCGTCAGAGGGCGACGAGTTTGGAAAAGGCGAAGAGTTTGGCGCCCTTGAGAGCGTAAAGGCCTCTTCCGATATGTACTGCCCTGTATCAGGCGAAGTGGTTGAGGTTAACGCGGACGTAGTTGACGCCCCTGAAAAAGTCAACGAGGACGCTTACGGCGCCTGGATTATCAAAGTGAAGATGAGCGACCCCGACGAGCTCTCAGCCCTGATGGACGCCGCCGCTTACAAAGCCTTAACAGACAAGTAATGCCAGGATTCTGCTATTTCCCCCACACAGAGGAAGATATCCGCGAGATGCTTCGCAAGATAGGAGTCGATTCGCTCGACGACCTTAACGCCGACATCCCTGCGGATTTCGTCTATAAAGGGGAGTACGACCTCCCGGACGCACTGAGCGAACAGCAGGTGCGTGAGTTCTTTGAAGGCCTTGCCGCAAAGAACACCACGCTCAAGGTGTTCGCCGGCGCCGGCGCGTACGACCATTACACCCCGTCGGTGATCCCTTACATCACCTCCCGTTCCGAATTCCTAACCGCGTACACCCCGTACCAGTGCGAGATTTCCCAGGGAACCCTCCGCTATATCTTTGAGTTCCAGAGCCTTGTATGCTCCCTGACCGGACTTGACGTTGCCAACGCTTCTATGTACGACGGCCCCACCGCAGCCGCGGAGGCTATGCGTATGTGCGTTGCAAGCGCCCGCAAGAAGAACACCGTGCTTCTTTCAGCCGGCCTTCTTCCAAACGTGCGCAAGGTTGTGGAGACCTATGCCAAGTATTCCGGAATCAACCTGGAGTACATTGCCCTGAAGGACTGCCGCACAAGCCTTGACAGCCTCAAGGCCCTGCTGGAAAGCGGCGACGTTGCCGGAGCCATCGTTCCGGGAATCAACCGCCTTGGAATCATAGAGGACCTTTCCGGCTTTGCCGATGCCCTTCACGGAGCAGGAGCGCTTCTTGCGGAGTACTGCGACCCTTCTGCGCTGGCAGTGCTCAAGACCCCGGCCGAGTGGGGCGCCGACATTGCAGTGGGAGATGCCCAGACACTGGGCATTCCGCTCTGCTATGGAGGCCCTTACGTAGGCTTTATGGCCTGCACGCAGGCGCATATGCGCAAGCTCCCCGGCCGCATCGTGGGCGAAGCCCGCGACAGCCAGGGCCGTCGCTGCTTCGTGCTCACGCTTCAGGCCCGCGAGCAGCACATCCGCCGGGAGAAAGCCACCTCCAACATCTGCTCCAACCAGTCCCTGATGGCCCTCTGGGTAACGGTTTACCTGTCCCTTATGGGTCCCCAGGGTATGAAGGAGGTCAACGACCTGAGTTACGCCGGAGCCCATTACCTGTATGACAGGCTGCTTGAGACCGGCAAGTTCCGCAAGGTCAGCGACGCTCCTTTCCTCAAGGAGTTCGCCCTTGAGCCACTGGTAGATGCCAAGGCTCTCCAGAACGTCCTTTGCGAGGCGGGCTTCTTTGGGGCCCTTCTCACCGAGGAAGGATATGTTACCTTCTGTGTGACTGAAAAGCGCACAAAGGAAGAGATTGACGCAATGATCGATGTAATAAAGGAGGTAAGGGAATGAAATACTACGACAAACTGATATTCGAACTGTCCCGCAAGGGCCGCTGCGGCTACAGCCTGCCTGAACAGCAGTTCCCAGGCGTAACCGGCGCCCTGCCCGCAGAACTCCTGAGGGAAAAGCCCGCCCTTCTTCCTGAAGTGAGCGAAGTTGACGTGGTACGCCACTACACCAATCTCTCACAGATGAACTTTGGCGTTGACACCGGATTCTATCCCCTTGGAAGCTGTACAATGAAGTACAACCCCAAGATCAACGAGGAGATTGCCGCAATGCCCGCTTTCGGCGGCCTGCACCCGCTTCAGCCTGAATGCACCCTTGAAGGCGTAAAGGAGATTTACGACGCAATGGAGAAATCCCTTGCCGCAATCACCGGAATGAAGCACTTCACATTCAAGCCCTGCGCAGGCGCCCACGGCGAGCTCACAGGCTTGATGATTATGCGCGAATACCATATGCGCAGGGGAGACACCGCCCGCGTAAAGGTTATCGTCCCTGACAGCGCCCACGGCACAAATCCCGCTTCCGCGGCGGTCTGCGGCCTGCAGATAGTAGTTGTCAAGAGCAAGGAGGACGGCCTGGTTGACGTAGAGGACCTCAAGCCTTTGCTGGGCCCGGACGTTGCCGGTATTATGATGACCAACCCCAACACCCTTGGCCTGTTCGAGCGCGACATCAAGCAGATTGCCGCCCTTGTTCACGAGGCCGGCGGCCTCCTGTACTACGACGGAGCCAATATGAACCCTCTGCTGGGCGTCGCACGCCCCGGCGATATGGGCTTTGACATTATGCACCTTAACCTGCACAAGACCTTCTCCACCCCTCACGGAGGCGGCGGACCGGGCAGCGGCCCCGTGGGTGTATGTGACAAGCTGGGTGACATTGTGAAATCCCTCCAGACATCGGCTTTTAATGGCAATTTTGGCGTCATTCTGCGCGCTTACGCCTATATCCTTATGCTGGGCAGGCAGAACATAAAGATGGCCGGAAAACTGGCCACTCTGAACGCCAACTACATCAAGGAAAGCCTCAAGGACGCATACAAGCTTCCAATAGAGTCAGTATGCAAGCACGAGTTTGTCTTTGACGGCCTCATCAATGACGGCGGAACGGAGGAGAAGCACGGCGCCACCACGCTTGACGTGGCAAAGCGCCTGCTGGACTACGGCTACCACGCTCCTACCATCTACTTCCCGCTGCTCTTCCATCAGGCAATGATGATAGAGCCCACGGAGACTGAGAGCAAGGAGACCCTTGATGCGTTCATAGATGTGATGCACAAGATTGCGGCCGAGGCCGCGGAGGATCCTGCAATCCTGCAGGAGGCGCCGCACAACGCGCCAATCACCCGCCCGGACGAGACCGCAGCGGCACGCAAGCCTATCCTGAAGTATCAGGACGAGGCTCTTCAAAGCTGAGAACCGTCAAGCGTCCGTCCTCTACTGTGAACTTGACATCGTAGGGGCCGAATACAACAGAATAGATCCTCCCGGGGGAGTCCTGATAATGGGGACGGGGATCCTGGGAAAGCAACTGAGCGAGCGCCGAAGCATCTTCGGCGCTCAATCTTTTGCGCAGGTCCTCCGGGAAGTCCACTTCCAGCGTCCGCCAGCCCTCTTGCGCGGCAAAGCCGAACCGGGCTTCCGGATGGCTGTCAGTGTAACTGAGGTACGGCTTAATGTCATAGACGGGGGTGCCGTCCGCCAGGTCCGCGCCAGAAACGTATATTATACAGTTCTGGAAATCAACGCTTTCCACCTTGACGCAGGAAAGGCCTATTGCGTTGGGATGGTACGGGGAGCGCGTGGCAAAGACGCCCATACGGGCGTTGCCGCCAAGGCGCGGAGGCCGTACCGTAGGGCGCCACTTGGCGTCGCGGTTTTCGCTGAAGCCCCACAGCAGCCACACATAGTCAAAGCCGTCAAGACCGCGGAGCGCGTTGGGATCCCTGAACTCCGCCTGCAGCGCTACGCTGCCGCGCAGTTCAGGGGCCACGCCGCTTTGCCGCGGCAGCCCGAACTTACCCCCTACGGGGCAGTGGTATATGGCTACGGGAGTCATATTACATTGCGTCTATCATACTTCTGTACAGAGTCTTGCAGGAGTCCAGCGCAGGGCGGAACTCTTCCGGCAGGGGCTCTACGGAAGGGGATTCCATTGTAAGCGGATTGATAGGAGTTCCGTTCATCCACACCCTGAAATCCAGGTGCGGGCCAGTGGCCGTTCCGGTCATTCCCACATAACCGATGACCTCTCCCTGGGACACCCTCTGGCCAACCTTGAGGCCGGAAGCGTACCTGGAAAGATGCAGGTATGCGGTGCTGTAAACGGAATTATGGCGGATCCGGACGGTATTTCCTCCGGCGCCCTCGTTACCTATGCTGGTAACCGTTCCGTCTCCAATTGACATTACCGGAGTGCCTGTTGGAGCGGCGTAATCCACACCCGTATGCGCCCTTATCTGGCCTGTGACGGGGTGCCGCCTGTTGTATGAGAATCCGGAACTGATGCGTGTAAACTTGAGCGGGGCCTTCAGGAAGGCCTTGCGCAGGCTCTCGCCCTCTTCGTTCCAGTAAATGTTGCTGCCGTCCCCGGTATCCAGCATTATTGCCTGAACCTCCTTTTCTCCGCGATTATACACAGCGTAATATACCGTGTCCACGCTAACAAGTGCGCCCTCGCACATAGTCTGGCCGTACAGGACCCTGAAACGGTCCTCCTGCTGCAGGCCAAAGAAGTCCACGGTCCAGGCGTAAATATCTGACAGTTTGAGAATTAAGTCCGGTGAGGCATCGTGCGCAATCATATCGTTCCAAAGGGAGGAGGTGATTGTCACGTCAGTGTATTTCTGAACATAGTCCACCTGGCGCGGAGCGTTCCACAGAGAATACGGCTCAAAGCATTGGAAAACCACGCGGTTGACCTTTCCGGAATTGTATACCACGTACTGCAGCAGGGAATCCCTGTAATATGCGTCAAAGGTGTTTCCAGCGCGCAGGGTGCGCACGTCAAACAGCGTGTCGCAGGCCTGATAGAGCTTATACGCGGCGTCCGAACTCATTCCCAGGCTTGTCATAAGCCCGCTGAATGTCTGGCCGCTCTTTATGAAGCCGTCCTCCACTCTCAGGGAGTCCGGCCAAAAGCCAAGTTCAGGTACAGGTTCAGGTATTTCTTCTTCTATTTGGGGTTCTGTTTTCCGTACGCAGGATGCAAATAAGACCATTACGGAAAGCAGGCAGACAACAATCTTTTTCATCGTATACAAAGATATGATTTTTTATTAAATTTGCAGGTTAAAAAATTGAAAGGATGAAACTTAGATTAACAATAGCCGCCCTGTGCATAAGCGCCTTGACGCTCAGCGCACAGGTTACCGGCAGCCAGGAAAATATCAATGACAATTGGACTGTGAACGGAGCCCAGAAGACCCTTCCTCTGGACTATGCGTACAGCCTTCCAATGAAGACCAACTACACCACCAACCTCCAGTACCGTGACTACGGAGAGGAAGCTCCCGTGTTCACAAAGGTCCTGGACGTTGTCAAGTGTGACTACGTTGCCGTAAGGTTCGAAGGCATAAACGGAGAATCCAAGGTCTACCTTAACGGAGTCTTCCTTGGAAGCACTTCCCAGCCTGACGTCCCGTACACCTTCGAGCTCACCCCGTATATGAAGTTCAACGCCCAGGACACCCTGGCCGTATGCTTCTCCACCTCCAACCCGGAGGCCGGAATTGTAAGGAACGTCTCCCTGGTAAGGAAAAACGCCGTCCACTTCACTTCCGATGGCGTAAAGGCCGTCCAGATAATCAGCGGCAACAACGCTGAACTCCGCATCAGCGCCTCCGTAGAGAACACCTCACACGCCGCAAGCAACGTGGTGGTACGCCACTCCCTCCGTGACCCCAGGGGAACGGAAGTGGCCACGGCAAACACCCCCGCCACCGAGACCGGCCCCAGGCGCACCAACCTCTCTGAGCAGATCGTAACCGTAGCAAATCCACAGCGCTGGTCCCTGACCAACCCTGTGCTCTATACCCTTGTTTCCACCGTCCTTGTTAACGAAGTCCCCGTTGACCAGTACATCTGCAACATTGGCTTCAGGACGCTGGACTACCTCCCTCAGACAGGTTTCCTCCTGAACGGAACTCCCGTCTCACTCCACCCGCTTGACTTTGACCAGTCCTGCTATTTTGGCGGCGATGCCGTAGCTGACGCATACATCCAGTACCAGGTGGCAGACCTCAAGAAGCAGGGCTGCAACATCATCAGCACTGGCGGCAGGCCCGCCAGCGAGGTGCTGCTCTCCGCTTGCGACGCCCAGGGAATGCTTGTGATTGACGAGGCCCCTTCGGTGGGCGTCAACGCGGAGCAGATCAACGCCGCGGCCGCAATGGTGGCATCTGCCGGAAACCATCCCTCAGTGATATTCTGGGGAGCCGGAAGGGACATTCCGGAAGATATGGCCCGCAGCTTCAGCGAGATTCTCCGCTCCCTGGACTACTCCAGGAAGACTGTCAGCTTTGCTGCCGATGCCCCTGACTGGAACCTCCAGGCGGACAACACCCGCTACAGCACCCGCACCTTTGCCACCGAGCCCGGCCCGCAGCAGCTTGCCCAGTGGTCAAGCACCCCTGCGGTCTATATGGAGCCTGAATGGAGCCTCTCCGGCAAGGAAGGCCGCCAGGTTGTTCTCACCGTCTATTCCAACTGTGAAAGGGTGAACCTTGGCGTGAACGGAATCACATATTCCTCCAAGGAAATGGTCAATGGCAAGGCGGAGTGGACCGCAACCTACAAGCCCGGCAGGGTAGACCTGGTGGGCTACAACAAGAACAAGATTGTCGTTCGCAAGACATACAATACAGCAGGATACGGCTATCAGATCAAAGCCACCCCTAACAAGCTGAAAATCAAGGGCGACGGCGAAGACGTAATAGTAATGGACATTCAGATGCTGGATTCCAAGGGCAACCCCACCACTGACGCCAATATGAACCTGCGCCTGTACATTGACGACAACGCCCTCAACGCCTACGGCGTAAGCAACAGCAGGAACAACGTACAGTTTGCTCCAATCCAGGTAATGGGCGCTCCGGGAGCCTCAGAGGTCACATTCCCCGTCAAGGACGGAAAGGGCCGCATAGTGCTCCGCTCAGTCAAGGGCGCAACGGGAATAGCCCACGTGCGTGTAGGAGGCGACTCGCTGCACGGGGCTTCGTTCAATATCAATTACGAATAGATTCTTAGTATTTGAAACTGCTCCCGCCTACGTACTCTCTCATCAGGGATGTAGGTGGGATTTCTTTATCCGGAACAGGGATGAAGTAGGAGAGGAACTTTAGCAGGCGGTGAGCCTCAGAGTACTCCGGACAGTTCTTTGGAACGGTGCCAAGGATTATCTGCGCATTGTTGCGCAGGACGGCAAGTTCAATGAGGTATGACGAATTGAACAGCACGTCCGCAACTTCCTGGTAGGGGTATATCCACAGGCTTTCGGAGCCGCGGACATTTGGCCATTGGGCAATGGTCTCGCGGGCGGAGAAAGCCCCCTTGTTGTAGTCCCGGACAATGCGCCTCAGGAGGCGTATGTCGCTGGTAGGGATAAAGTTATGGTCGTCCAGGGAGAGGCTGGTTATGGTGTTTATGAATATCCTGAACTTGCTGTCTTCCGGCACCTGGTCAGTGAGCTGGGGGTTCAGGGCGTGGATGCCCTCTACCAGCAGGACGCTGTCCTTGTCCAGTTTCATCAGGCGGTTGTTGTACTCCCGCAGGCCGGTCACAAAGTTGTAGGTTGGTATGGAGACCTCTTCTCCGTTCAGGAGTTTGAGGACATCCTGCTGGAGGTATTCGTGGTCTACCGTGTCAAAGTTGTCAAAGTCATAGCTGCCGTCCGGGAACTTGGGGGTGTCCACGCGGTTCACAAAGTAGTCGTCAGTGGAGAAGAAAGCGGGGTGCAGGCCGCAGGCCTTGAGCTGGACGCTCAGGCGGCGGCAGAAGGTACTTTTGCCGCTGCTGCTGGGTCCTGTGATAAGGACCAGGCGCACCTGGTGCGCGCTGTGGAACCGCCTGTCTATCTCTTCCGCAATCTGCACAATCTTCTTTTCCTGGAGGGCTTCGGAAATCTGGATCAGGTCCGCCGCGTGGCCGGCCTGGCAGGCCACGTTCACGTCTCCCACGGTGCCCAGGCCCATTATCTTGTTCCAGCGGATGTTCTCCTTGAACACCTCAAAGGTCTTTGGCTGGTCCACGAAGGGGGCCAGTTCTTCCGGCTTGTGGCGGTTGGGAATACGCAGGAGCATTCCGCCACGGTAGGGGGTCAGTTCCCAGACTTTTAGGTAGTCCGCGCTGGGGAGGAGGGTGTCGTAATAATAGTCTACGGTGCCGCCAAGGGTGTAGTAGCTGATGTAGGTCTCGCCGGAGGTTTCAAGGAGTTTGGCCTTGTCCTGGTAGTCCAGTTTGTGGAGGAGTGCTATGGCGTCCTCGGATCGGACTTCGTGGCGGTAGAAGGGTGTGGCGGCATCGGCAATTTCCTTCATACGGGCGCTTATGGCGCTGACGTCCTCAATGGTAAGGGCGGTGCCATCGGCCTTGGACAGTTCGCAGTAATAGCCCTTTGAAATTGGCCGGCGCATTGTGATCTTGCTTCCGGGGAAGAGGTCAAGGGTGGCCTTGCTGAGCAGGAAGCAGAGGGAGCGGCAGTAGACGCCGCGACCTCCGTAGGTGCGATAGTCCAGGAATTCTACGTCGCGGTTGTTGTACACTTTGAACTTGAGGCCTTCCACCACATTGTTGACTTTTGCGGCCAGGATGGGATACGGGTTGTCCAGTTTGAAAGAGGGCAATATTTCAAGCAGGGAAGTGCCTTCCTGGAAATCCAGGCTGGTATCTGTGTTCTTGCAGTAGATGCGTACCATGTTCAGAAAGTGTTACTAATTCAAACGTAAATATAAGAATTAATCTGCTTGTTAATTTGTATATTTGTAAAAACCGGAATAATCATAACACCAAAATAAATGAGCCAGGTACACGTTATTGCACATCCAATGATACAGCACAAGCTGTCCATTATGAGAGACAAGGATACAGGATCAAAGGATTTCCGTATCCTCCTGAACGAGATTTCCCTCCTTATGGGATACGAGGTAACCCGCGACATCCCTCTGGAAGACTATGAAATTGAAACTCCAATCTGCCATATGACCGCCAAGAGGGTTCCGGGCAAGAAGCTGGCAATTGTGCCCATCCTGCGCGCCGGCCTTGGAATGGTAGACGGCCTGCTCAGCCTGCTTCCCGTTGCAAAGGTGGGCCACATTGGACTCTACCGCAATGAGGAAACCCACAAGCCTGTAGTCTACTACTGCAAGCTTCCCGCAGATATCGAGCACCGTATGGTAATTGTCACTGACCCTATGCTTGCCACCGGCGGCAGCTGCTGTGACGCCGTTACAATGCTCAAGGAGCGTGGATGCGACAACATCCGCCTTATGTGCCTGGTTGCCGCTCCTGAGGGAATAGAGGCCATTCAAAGAGAGCACCCTGACGTGGACATCTATGTTGCCGCAATCGACAGGGAGCTCAATGAGAATGCTTATATAGTTCCCGGTCTTGGAGACGCAGGAGACAGGATCTTTGGAACCAAGTAATCAACGGTGGGCGTCGTTCCACTCCTTAAGAACGTTCCAAACCTCTTTCTTGCGGCCCTTGTCGTCGTAAATGCCCTTGCGGTTAAAATCGTCCTGGATGCCTTGAAGCACCCTGTGAGGGGACCTGAAGTCCTTAAGCACCCACGGAATGGTTCCCGCAAGGCCTTTTATTTTGCCCAGCATAATGAACTGATGCCTGTAAAGGTCAACCATATTGTCCTCTGAGAAGTAGGCGTCAGGGCCGCTGTGGCGTCCCCTGCGGCCGCCGCCGCCAAACTCGCTTATCACAATTGGCTTGTCCGCCGGCAGGCTCCACTCAATTACGTCGCAGGCCTCCTTGGTGGCATCGTACCAGCCAATGTACTCGTTGAAACTGAACAGGTCAAGGGCCTCGTGAAGCGGGTCCTCCACCGTGTAGAGGTTGGGGGCGAGTTGCTTGTTGACGTTCTGCAGGGCGGCGCTTATGAGGCGAGTGCCGTCAAGGCTGCGAGCCTCACCGGCCAACCTGCTCAGGAAGGCGGTCCTCTCAGCGTTCACTGACGTCTCGTTTGCAATGGACCAGATGATTATGCTGGCGCGGTTGCGGTCACGCGATATCATCTCCGTAAGTTGCTGTACGGCAAGGGTATATGTGCCTTCATTCCGCCAGTTGATGCCCCAGTAGAGGGGGATTTCGGACCAGACCATAAGGCCCAGTTCATCCGCCGTGCGGGTCATATCCGCATTGTGCGGATAATGAGCGAGGCGCACAAAGTTGCATCCCAGCTCCTTGGCCAGCGTCAGCAGTTTGATATCGTCCTCCTTGCAGTTAGCGCGGCGGCTGTCGCCAATGGTCTCCTCGTGCAGGTTGATTCCCGCCAGGAACACTTCCTTGCCGTTGAGGAGTATCTTGTCGCCCTTTGTCTCTATTGTCCTGAACCCTATGCGGTCGCTGATGCTTTCACCGCCAAATTGCACTGCAACGTCGTACAGCTTGGGGCTTTCCGGGCTCCACAGTTCGGGCTTTGCCTTCAGGGAGAACGTTGCAATTCCGTCCGCTCCCGTCTTGTATGTATTGTTGATCTTCAGCTCCGGAATGGCCAACTGGACGTCCTTTGCGGCCACGTCATCGCCCTTCAGGCGTATCCAGCCCTCTATCTTTGTGCGATCCTTTGACAGCTGCACGCTGTAGTCATAGATGAACGTTGGCGCCGTTTCCACCAGATAAACAGACCTGGTTATTCCTCCATAGTTCCACCAGTCCGTGTTCATTGTGGGGATACCGTCCGGCAGCCTCTGGTTGTTCACGCGCACCACCAGGGAGTTCTCCTGTCCCGGGCGCAGCAGGGAAGTGATCTCGTACTCGAACCCTGTGTATCCGCCCTCGTGCTCTCCGGCCAGCCTTCCATTCACCCAGACGCTTGTCTTGTAGTTTGCCGCCTCAAAGTGCACGAACAGCCTGTTCCCCGGGGTCAGGTCGTAGTTGAACTTTGTCCTGTACCACATTATGCCCTCATAATAGTAGTACTTGGGATTCTGCGTGTTCCAGTCTCCCGGCACCTTCAGTTCCGTGGACGTGTCAAAGTCATAGTCCTGCAGCCTTGTCCCGTCAAAGGTCCTGTCCCTCATATAATTGCCGTTCCCGTGTCCGTACGGGTCAATTATATTGTTCCAGTACCCGTCCAGGCTCGTGGCCTTCCTTGCAGGCACGTTCATCATTGTCTGCGCCCCGGCGGCCGCGCCTGCACACAGCAGCGCCAGCCCCAAAGCCATCCTCACAATCAATTTAGTTCTCATATGGCGTGTCATTAATTACGTATCTCCGTAAATATACCACTTTTTTCCCACCCCATCCCATTCTCCAGCCCAAAAGTGCTATATTTACAGACAATTATGAAAAGGATTTGGATACTGGCAACGGCACTAGCAATGACAATGACAATGATCCTTGCCACAGGCTGCTCAAATATTGACAAGAAGGCCGTAGAAGCCGCAATAGAGCGGCAGCTGGATATGTACCCTGAGACCACCCTTCAGGACGTCTACAAGAGCTTCTATCAGGAAGCCTTCGGCCCCGGCCACATCATTGAGGACGAATACAGCGCTGCCGCCTACTTCCACCAGGAAACCAGCATCTCCACAGAAGAGCCCTACGGCGGCTATCTGTACGAGCCCACCGGCGCCAACGGCGGCTACTACCGCGTCAACCTCTACGCCGTCCACGCCAATATCCTTCCTGCCGATGTCCTTCTCTCCGCCTTCCTCCGCAGCGCAGAACCCGTAACCCCGGAAGGCGTCAAGGAATGGAAAAAGACCTGGAAAGCCGTAGCAAAAGTCGCCTCAGACTTCCACCTCAGAAATTACGAAGCCCAGAAGGCAGAACTTGACGCCATCCTCCAGTCCGACTCCCCGGACAAGGCCGTCCACCACAGCGACGCCTATAACGCAGCGTACGACCCGCATTACCGGATCGTACGCAAAGACATCTTTGAGCAGGAAGTCAAACCTTTCCTGACTACCTCCCCTGAGCTGTAACGGCAGAAGGGTAGAGTACAACTCTCACCGCGCCAACGCCGTTTATTCCAACCCTGTTCTCGTCGCCGTTGAGCCTGCGCCCGGGAACCCATTTGCCGTCCACGAAGGTTCCTTCCTCTATGGCATCGGTCAGGATCCTTGGACCGCCCGCCTTCTTTGAGGCGAAGGAGAACGACACGTTGATTCCAACTATGTAGAACTCATCGGGCGAAGTCTGAAGTATCAGGGCGCCGGACTGCGCCTGCTGCTGGGAGGCCGCCGCCAGTTGCGCGTTCTCCCTGGCCATCTGGGCTGCGCCCTGGCCATAGTTGATCGCCCGCTGGTTCCTTACTGAAGAGCGTGCCGTAAGGATATAGTCTCCCATCTCTACGGAAGGGCTTGCAACCTCCTCCGTAACCCTGAGGCCGCGGAGCTTGTCGGATCCGTAGTTCTGGATTATCATCTGGTCCATTCCGGCCAGGATGGAGTAGCACTTGCCAAGGTTCTCGAAGTCCGTGGAGTAGTTCCCTGAAGCGTTCTGCGCGCCGTCGAACCCAAACGGTGCGAATCCCATTGCATCGTATTCGCCATAGGCATAAAGCGCCTTGGATACATCCACCCTGCACTCAGGGATGAATATGGGATTGTTGCTCAGCGCGAACTGGCTAAGCACCCACTCGAACTCGCTTATGTAGATGTCCGGGGCGGTGAAGTCCACCGCTGGCGCCGCAGCCCTCCAGACATCGATGACCTCTGGCAGCGGGCTGCCGGAAGGGAACTGTCCCGGGTTTATCATTCCGGGCTGGCGGAGCCAGTTGTTCACGTACATTGGTATATCGTGGGCGGCCTTGCCTGCAGCGGTGATTTCGTTCACGTATTTGGCATAGTGGTATGCCTGGAAGATCTCTTCAGTGTAGTAAGGGTAGTCAGTCAGGAGGTCATCGGCCTTTGTATGGCTCTTTCCAAACACTTCCTCCCAGGTTCCGGTCATCTTGTAGCCGTTCTCACCCCATACCTTCTCAAGTTCCGGGAACAGCTTTCCCTTGTGTGCGGAGAGGTACTGCATCAGGTCATCGGGCACCTGTCCTTCCCAAGCCTTCTGCGCGGCAGGGGAGAAGTCCCTCACGGACCCCAGTATTCCCATTTCGTTTTCCACCTGCATCATTATCACGGTGTAGTCCGGGTCAATTTCCTTAATATGCTGCATCAGGGCCGCATACGCCCTCTTGTCCGCATCGCGTGCTTCCTCGCAGAAAGTGGACAGCACGTTGAGGTGCCCGCCGTCCTGGGTCTGCACCAGAGGATACTTGACCGGGTCCCTCTTGATATAACTTGGCGCGTATGTGGAGTTTCCGTTCTTCCAGCTGGCGAACCAAATCATAACCACATTCATCCCGTTCTTGCGCGCATTCCGTATCACGTGGTCCACGGATGTGAAGTCATAATGTCCGGGTTCGTCCTCAATTACATCCCAGGAGCAGGAAGCGATCACGGTATTGAAGTTCCCGTGCTTCATCTGTTCCCACACCCCTATGTCCTTCATATAACTCTCCGAGGTGCTTGTGGAGTTGTGCAGCTCTCCCGTCAACATCAGGAAAGGCTTCCCATCCACCTCAAAATGTGTAGTCCCGTCCTTCTGGACCAGAGCCGGCTTTACAACGGCCGTACTCCCGCCCTCCTGCGAGCATCCCGCAACCATCAAAACGGCAACCGCCACTCCGGCGGCCATACGTGCAATTGAAACAGTTTTCATATTATGAATCATATATCATTAAAATTCAGGCTACGTAAAGTTAGCACTTTTCTGCGTATATGACTATATTTGACTCAGCAATCATCCCCGCAATGCACCATCTCCCCATCATAGTCCTCGCCTCCATCTTTGGCTTCCTCTTCCCGGCCAGCGCCCAGACCATCAAAAACGCCAGCTACGCCACCGTAGCCCACATCAAGGACGACGGCACCATCCAGGACGCATCCTACAAAACCATTGGACACATAAAGCCCGATGGCACCGTGCAAGACGCATCCTACACTACCATAGGCCATGCCCCCGACATCCCCCTCTCCTGGGCCGCGTATTATTTCTTTTTCAGTGAATAAGGAATAGTTAATCTGATTATAGCAATACCTTTCCACTTATAGCATTTTGCTTAATCGCTATTGGAAAGGACACTATTTTCATAATACTCCCTAGTCATAACCCTTGGGCAGCCTGTTTTATCGGGCTTATAATTTGTACAACCTAGGAATGGCTCTGAACCATTTTTACCTGGCTTAACAATAAGATAACCGTCACTGCATCGATCACACTTTAGTATAGGCAAGATACCGCCCCGTAGATCATTCGTCATGAAGTCGCATATTTCAGGCTCATTGGTGCATATCCATAGCCTGAGGCCGAAATCGCGTTTGTACTTATATTGCAAAGGATAGCCACAGACCGGACAACGTCGCATTACAGATATAACTGGCTCAACAGTCTTATCTATATTAAGCTCCCCATTTACCTTTATATCTGGATAGTCCTGAACTAATTCTGCAATGAATCGTGAAGGACGATTCTGAGGTACTACTATATATACACGATTCTTAGTACGAGTCATAGCTACGTAAAACAAGCGACGTTCCTCAGCATACTCGATGGTTCTATCGCTACGAATCACCAATTGCATTACCGGATCATCTTCAATCATGGAAGGGAATCCGTATGTACCATTGGTGGCATTTATAATGATTACGTTATCAAAGCCCAAGCCTTTGGAACGATGAGCCGTCAGGAAAGTGATATCTAAATCAGGGAAGGCCATTGATTTCACTTCTCCGGTCTTTTCATTGTAGACATACCGCCCTGTTCTAGCAAGATTGGAAGCATCAAATCCATAACGGCCAATCAGCAAAATGGAAGAATTAGCTGGTTTACCTTCCGCCTTGTTCGTCTCAACTATTTGCCCAATAACCTTATCTATCGCTGTAGCTTGCTGTTGTAGTTTGCCACTCTTACTATCGGAATCGTTCTTATCACTTTCCTCGGAATAAGCATCAACAACAAATGGCAGTTCAATATGTTTAGGACTCTCCAGATGCTTCCTGATTTGTGAAGTATTCTTCTGGATAAAGTTGCCGGCCACATCAATAACCTCCTGGGAGTTTCGATACGTACGTGTAATAAATAGTTCTTCACCATAGCCCATAATCTCCGAGAACTTGGTGAAGAGAGAGATGTCTGAACCCGCATATGCGAATATGGACTGCCAGTCGTCGCCCACGGCAATAATCTTGGCGTTGCTTATTTCAGATAGCTCTTTAGCCAGGTTGAAACGCTGCCGAGAGATGTCCTGGTACTCATCAATAATGATGTACTTGTAATCAAGGCGAGCACCCTTGTCACGCTGCTGCTTCAAAATCTTCGCGGAGTCGTTTATCATGTCCTCGAAGTCCACAGCGTTGGCGTCATCTAGCTTCTGGGTGTACTCCATAAAGCACTGGCGGCACACGTCCAGAAAGAGCTGTGTGCGAACATTATTGGACTGGTTCCGCATATCTCGGAACATGTCCATGGAATAACCGTTAGCTTTGAAATTATGGATAAACTGGCAAATGAGTTTAACCAGCTTAGCTATATACTTATTCTCCTCGGTAGAGACAATCTTCTCATAGACCTCCTGGGGGTCACGCGGCTCCAATGTGATGCCTCTCTTCTCAAGTTTTTGCTTGAGGTCATCCACAATCGAACGACCGTTCTTGTACTTTGAGAATGTGAAAATTAGATCTGTCCCGTGGTCCTTGTGGAACTTGACCTTCCTTTTTATCCACCACTTGTATTTCTCCAGCTGCTCCGTAGTGTACCGGCTATGGGTACCGTCTTCCGTAATGCCGAAGTGCTCGATGTAAATGGTCTTGTCGTTCTGAGTGATGGTGAAATCCGGTGTGTAAGCCCGGTGTGAATTCGGGAAACTGTACGGATACGGATTCTCGTATATGTAGTCAATTTTGTTTAGGTAGAGGAAGTTGGCTATAGCTACCTCCTCAGAGGATCTCAACGTCTCGTAGTTGATGGTGATGGCCTTCTTTGTCCGCTTATTGATAATCTGTTGACTGTCCTCAGAAAGGATATTCTTCATCGTGGCGAAGTCCGCCTTGGACATGTAGCTGAAGAAAGAGGCCATATCCTCGCCCGTGTAAGGGGCGTCGAAGTACGTTCCGAAAAGGAGGATGAGTTTCTCTACCATTTCGGGCTTCTTTAGAACGTCATTCTTCAGGTAGTCCGTAATGACGCTCCACATGAAGCCTTCATCTTTAATATTACGCTTCTTGGCGTCATTCTCGCGCAGAATTGTGTATCCAGTCTTATGGAATGTTGATACCGGACACTTAATGTTAAGCGCCTTTACAATCTTGTCTTCAAGTTCTCCGACTGCCTTATTTGTAAAGGAGATAACCAATATGTCTTCCGGATTCACGCCTTTCTTCTCCACCAGAAATTTAACCTTTGCAGCCATCGTGGTGGTCTTGCCAGCACCTGCTCCTGCTACGACAAGAGTATAATCCTCATCAGAGAGCACGACCTTCCGCTGCTCAGCATCAAGGGAGATAGCTGGATCAACCTGTGACAGAATTGTGTCTAAATACTCCTTGTCGGCCTCCAGATGCTTGGCTAAGAATTTGTCGTTGTGTTTTTTGATGAGGCTGGGGGACTTCTTCAAGTTCTCCAATTCTTTGAAAAGCGTAAGGGCTTTCTTGATGCGTTCTTCATCCAAACCGTTTTTCTCGCAATACATGCCAAGAAGATTGGATGCCTGGAGATTGAGGAAAAAAGTTTTGATGTCTGCGTACTCCTCGACAATGGGTTTGTAGTCGCTGCGGGCAATGAAACGATCCTCGTTCAGCAAACGCATCAGAGCGCCACCGAAAGCCAGTAAACGATCAAATTCTGCCGAAGACGCAAGAGTTGCTGAGGTTTTCTCAGTAGCTTTTGGTTTTGTTCCAAATATGCGGTTCAGAAAGGACATTATTCCAGTTCTTTTATTCCCAATGACTTAAGGTAGTCATATGTGCTATCGTAAAACAAAGGGATACGTGTGGGGTCTAAATATGAGCCATCAATATTCTTTTTACCATTGCCTGCCGGCACACATATGACCATGCCTTGGCGCGCTCGAGTGAGAAGAACACGATATGCATTCAACTGATACATCCGCCGCATATCTGATGCGATATTCTGCCATACACCGCCATTGAAGGAGCGTTGTGTCCAAGGGCCTTGGATTAACTCTGGTTTCTTTCGATCTCTTTTGCTCAAAACGACATGGTCAGGATCATATATCATGTCTCCATCCCAAACAATAGCAGCATAGTCGAGTTCTAGTCCCTGCACATCAAACTCTGTTGCAGCATCTTCAAGGAAAAGAGAGGATCTGATATCTGTTATATCATCAAGAAACCAATGGACAGTATCTGGTTTACAGCGAACATCAATGGATAGAGGTCGCAAGCGATAAGCTTGAGAGGACACCAATAAGCCGTATCGCTCTGAGCCACGATGTACTTTTCGAAGCCAGTCTTTGGCCTTTTCTAGATCACGTGTCAACCGAATAGGATAGTGTGCATCTAGCTTTTGGAGTTGTTCTTTAGCGAGTTCCACATCTACATCAAGCAAAGCCTTGACAAACAGGCTCAGGTTTTCAGCTCGGAAGCTTCTTTTGCTTACAGACAGATGTAATTCCTCAATGGGATGCTTTTGAGACTCAGGTATTGCAGCAAGTCTCTCTTCTACTTTTCCGTCTGCATATTCCTTCTCCCTCAGATTGGCGGGATAATAGACATGCCAATTATCAAAAGCATCATGTATAGCAGAGAGCCACGTCGATATGCCAGCCTCTCCAGTATTGATTTCTTGACCGCCACCTACGAGACAAACAATAACCGCCCAGTCTTTCTTTTTGTCCAGCCCCCATGTAAGGAATTCTGGTTCTGACATAGGGAAATTCTGTATTCCTTTTTTGCGACTAAGCCAGTTCCGTAATTGTTCATATGTCCAGCTACGTTGGGCTTCGTCGAAGATATCGACATGCTCCGTTAACCATTCAGAACCGTCATTTACGGCAACAGAAGAATCAACGGAGAGCGTATTGGCGTCAGGAAGTATCGGCTTTTTTACCATCTGAAGGACATAGTCCCTATGATGATATACATCCATTATAAAAGAATCTACAGCTTTGTGAGCTCGAGTTTTATTGTATTTAGTTTTTGGATTCTTCTTTTTCTCCTGTTCTACAGCATCTCTCGCCAACGCTTCTCGCAATACTTTAACGAGGGGGCCATTTCCACTTAAGTATACCGCTAGGCTTCGGTTTTCATCCGCTTTCTTGTTCTCATTTTCTTCAAATAGATTGATTGCAATATCGAGCCCAACAAGAGTTTTTCCTGCGCCAGGAACTCCTGTAATAAAACAGATACTTTTCTGACCTTTTCTTCTCGACTCGTCGACAATCCTTAAAATAGCCTCGGTTGCCTTTTCTGTCCGGTCCTCAGATGTATGGTTGGTTATATCCGCAATAGATTTGTTCTCAAGATTCTTCCTTCGATATAACGTCGTTGCAGCTTGCACGATTGTGGGAGTAGGATTATATGGGCTCATACCCCATCCTTCCGGAGTCTCACTTTTTGCAAGAAGTTCAAGTACCTTATCTATGATTGCCCGTAGAGTAGAGTCGTTACTGCACACTGGCTCAAGGACCTTGTCATCATACTTCGAAGGTTGGAATACGTGTGAGCGCTCCGATGCTTTAGTAGCCACCAAGATGGGAACCACCCACAATTCGTGGCTTTTCTGATGAAAGTATTTTAAGTCTAGCGCATAGTCCCAGACTTGTTCTAAATCTGGACGTTCATACGATTTCTCTCCGACCTTGTATTCAAGGACAAAGACGACATCTTTTATTAGCAGGATAACATCAGCGCGTTTTCCCAAACGAGGTATTGAGTATTCAAAGTAAATCTCCCCATCAAGACCGCTTAACGAAGACTGAAGTGCAACTATTTCATGTGACCATGAATCCTTTTGTAGGGTATTGTCATCAAGGCGACTATTTTGTAATATCTCACTCCAGATAGTCTCAGATGTGTTTTGAATGAAGGAAGAAATAGAGGAGTTGTAAAAAAAGCGGCTCATAGGACCATGTTTAATAACAAGGGCAATACTCTATACATGAAATGGGGATATAATTAATACAAAAATAGCATTTTCCGATTGATTACCTACCTTTCTAGATAGTTTGTTTCTGAGCAATTGGTGATATCTAATATGTCTTTTATATGATAATGCTATTAGAGAGTTTTTCCCTTGAGTGAGGATGTACTCGAGTGTAAGTATGGATGATTTGTAACCTGAGGGTGAAAATATGCAATGAACCTGGGCCGGAATTGGGGGATTTGTGGTGCAGGTGGGGGGCGAGGATCCCCGATCGGGTCGGGGATGACGATGGTCAAGTCGGGGATGACGGAGGAAGGGGGTTAGAGTGCAGCGATAAGGGAGTCGAGGTCACCGACGACATCGTCAAAGAGCTTGTACATCAGTTCGGGCTCTTGCATTTCGGGGATGTAGACGATGACTTTTTTGCCGGCGCCGGACATCCAGCCTGCTTCGGTGTGGGCGCTGCGGCCGCAGGGGAGGACGAGGACGCAGGTATCGGCCCATTCAAGGGCCGATAAATCGGCCGAGAACTGGCGTCGGGCCAGCGGGTGGTGCAATCCCTCTTTGTACTGGTTGAAGCTCCAATTTGGGGCGTTTTGGTCGATGTCGGTCCAGTGGAAGCCATTGGCACTGGGGGAGAGATCCCCGGTCAAGCCGGGGATGACGGAACCGGGGTTGCGGAAGTCGTAGACTTGATGCCCGGCGGCGATAAGGCGCTCCACCACATCGGGATAGTATGTGTTCCTCCAGCTGGAGGCGACGTATATCTTTGCCATAGGGGCGTTATTTGTTACGGGCGCGGCGGCGGGCGGCGCGGCGGCGCTTGGCTTTCTTGCTGAAGAACTTGTTGTAGAGGCCAAGGGCCAGCATTCCAATTAGGAATACGGAAATGACTATGACGGTCATTGCGTTGGTGTCGCTGCCTTTGACGCGGCTCCACATTGCGATGAGCTTTTCGGTCTTGTCGCCCCAGTCGTGCTCAAGGACGCACATATCCATCACGGACTTGTCAGGGTAGAGGACGGGGTTGACGCAGACTTCGGTGGCGTCTTCGCCAAAGAAGTAGCTGAGGTCAACGGGGTCGTAGGAATCGTCAATCTGGGATTCCATTACGGAAATGTCGCCGTTGGCGGAGACGTAGCCGGTCTCTTCCATATTGCGGATGGCAATGTCCGGGCGGCACATAAAGTCAATGAAATAGGTGGCGGCCTTTACGTTGACGGCGTATTTGGGGATGACCCAGCCGTCGAACCATACGGTACTGCCCTCGGTGGGGACAACGTACTTGAGGTCCACACCTACTTCTGCTCCTTCCTCGATGGCCCATACGGCGTCACCGCTCCAGGTGAAGTTGATGTAGCCACGCTCCTGGGTCATCTGCTCCTTTCCAAAGTCAGCCTCCCAGCCTGCGACAAGCTCGCGTGCCTGCTTCATATAGTCTTCAACCATTGCTATGGACTCGTCCGAAGAGTCCTCCATAAGGTCAGCGAGGGAGATCCTGCCGGCCTTGAGGTCGTCCTGGCGCAGGTGGATGAGCACGGGGCCGTACACATCGCGCGGAGCGTCCTTGATGAATATCTTGTCTGCGTACTTGGGGTTGGTGAGGATGGCAAGGGTGGATGCGTCCTCGTCAGAGACGTATTTGGCGTTGTACAGGATGCCGGTGGTTCCCCACATATAGGCAACGGAGTACAGGTTGGCGTTGATCTCAGGGTTGATGCTCCAGAACACGCCCTCTATGAACGGGGAGCGGCTCTTGTCAATGTAGTTCATCCCTTCCGGAAGGTCGTCGAAACTCAGGGGGAGGAGGAGGTCGTTGTTGAGCATCCTCTCAATGATATAGTCCGAAGGGCATACCACGTCATAGTCCTCGTGGCCTTTCTCAATCTTGGAGAGCATTGTCTCGTTGACGTCGAAGGTCTGGTAGATGACCTTGATGCTCTCTCCGGTCAGTTCCTCATACCACTCCTCGAACTCGGGGATCACGGACTCGTCAATGTAACTGGACCAGTTGTATACCTTGAGTATCTTGGAGCGGTCCTTGGCGCAGGAGACGAGTATAAGGGCTGCGAGGGCCCAGTAAAGGATTCTCTTTATCATTTTGCGGCGGCTTTCTTTGCCAGGCGTGCCTGACGTATGTTAATGATAACCAGAAGGATGAGAATGGTTGCAAAGATGAGGGTCATCAGGGGACGGAGTTCCGGGGTGAGGCCTCCCTTGCGGGCGTCGGTGTAGATGTAGGTGGACAGGGTGTCCAGGCCTACGGTTCCGCGGGTGAAGAAGGTCACGGCAAAGTCGTCCAGGGACATTGTGAAGGCCAGGATGAATCCGCTTACCATACCGGGGCGAAGCTGGGGGATCATAACCTTGCGGAGCGCCTGTCCCGGGGTGGCGCCAAGGTCAAGGGCCGCCTCATAGGTGTTGGGGTTCATCTGGGCCAGCTTGGGCATAACGTTGAGCACCACGTAAGGGGTGCAGAACGTGATATGAGCAAGCACAACGGTGGTGTAGCCCTGGCTGAAGCCAAGGAATATGAACAGCAGGAACAATGATACACCGGTGATGATGTCAGGGTTGATCATTGGGATGTTGTTCAGGAACTGGATGCCGGCTTTCTTGCGTCCCTTGAGGTTGAAGATGCCAATGGCGGCAATGGTGCCCAGAAGGGTGGAGATTGCAGCGGCGATGAGCGCAATGAGAAGCGTGTTCTTGACTGCGGCCATCAGGGCGGAGTCTCCCTGCATCATTCCGGCGAAGAGGTTGGAGTAAAGCTTGGTTGAGAAGCCTGTCCAGTTGCCCATTACGCGGGACTCAGTAAAGGAGAAGATACCTATGAATACCAGAGGCGCGTAAAGGAGGATCAGGAGGAACCAGATATAGGCTTGTGCAAAGAACTTTTTCATATCTAGATGAGCCCTCCTTCGGCTTTGCCGGCTTCATCCTCGTCATTGAAGAGGGTGGTGATACCGATTATTACAAGCATTATCAAGGCCAGTGCGGCACCGTAGTTCCACATAGAGGAGTTGATGTTCTCCTGGATGATTGTACCAAACAGCTTTATCTTGTTGTTGGTGAGGAACTCGGAGATTGCAAAGGTACTTACCGTTGGCATAAACACCATCATAATGCCGCTGGTTATGCCCGGCATAGAGAGCGGGAGAGTAACCTTGCGGAAGACCTGTCCGGGGGTGGCGCCAAGATCCTCGGCTGCCTCGGAGTAGGACTTGTCCATCTTGTTGAGGGTGTTGTAGATGGGGTAGATCATAAACGGCAGGTAGTCGTACGCCATACCAAAGAGCAGGGTGCCCTTGCCAAGGGTCACGCCCATAACGTTGAAAAGCTCTGCGGTGGCAAGCGTACGCATAAGCGCGTTGATCCACATTGGAAGGATGAACAGGATTACCGTAACGGCGCTGCGGTTGAGGTCCTTGCGTGCAAGGATGTATGCCGCAGGGTAGCCCAAGAGCAGGCAGATGGCCGTGTTCTCAATGGCAACCTCAAGCGACAGGGCAAAGGTGCTCAGGGAATCCTGGTCCGTGAAGAAACGGGCTATGTTCTCAAAGGTGAAGCCGCCTTCTCCGTCCTGGAATGCGTATATGGCAATCAGGACCAGCGGCAGCACCACGAATATGAGCAGGAATATCAGGTAGGGGATACTCCAGCTGGACCTTTTAATTGTCATTTCTCTTGCTCAGTTTAATGTCAGAAGGCTTGATGGTGATACCTACAAGGTCTCCCTTGTCCCAGATGTCCTGGGTGTCCACGTAAAGGTAACCGCCGCTCTCCGTGAGGATGATCAGGTGGTAGTGGTCTCCCTTGTACAGGATGGAGTGGACTTCTCCTGCGATCTGTCCTTCCTCCTGGTGGTCAAGGAGTTCTACTGCGTCAAAGGCAATCTCTACGGTTACAGGGTCGCCTCCTTCAAGGCCGGCCTTGGCGCCGCATTCGAACTCGCCGTCAAGGAACTCTACGTGGGAGTCGTCCGTCATAACGCCCTCAAGGGTGTTGCAGAGGCGCTCCTTGCGCATTACCTGGATGTCAACGGGCTTGATTATCATACCTACCTCCGAGCCGGGCTCAAAGGCGTTGTAGTCCTGGATCATAAGCTCGTAGCCGCTGTCAGTGTCAACCAGCATCTCATAGTGGACGCCCTTGAAGATGCAGGACGTAACCTTGCCGGTGAACTGGGCGTTCTCCGTGTGGGACATAATGTAGATGTCCTCCGGACGGATGACCACGTCTACGGGGTTGTTGGTGCCGAAGCCTTCGTCCACGCAGGGGAAGTCGTGGCCTATGAAGTTGACCTTGCGGTCCTCTATCATTGTTCCGTTAAGGATGTTGCTCTCGCCAATGAAGTCAGCCACAAAGGAGTTCACGGGCTCGTTGTAGATGTCCGCGGGGGTGCCTATCTGCTGGATCTTGCCTTCGTTCATTACTACGATGGTGTCAGACAGGGTGAGGGCTTCTTCCTGGTCGTGTGTTACATATATGAAGGTGATGCCAAGCTTCTGGTGCATCTCCTTGAGCTCTATCTGCATATCCTGGCGCATCTTGTGGTCAAGGGCGGAGAGGGGCTCGTCAAGGAGGAGGACCTTTGGCTGGTTCACAAGGGCGCGGGCTATTGCAACGCGCTGCTGCTGGCCTCCGGAGAGGGACTCCACGTCACGGTCTTCATAGTCTGTCATTGACACCATCTTGAGCACCTTGCGCACGCGCTGCTCAATCTCCTTCTCAGGAACCTTGGCCAGTTTGAGGCCGAAGGCAATGTTGTCATATACGTCCAGGTGGGGGAAAAGCGCATATCTCTGGAACACGGTGTTCAGGGGACGCTTGTACGGCGGGATGCCGGAAATGTCCTTGCCGTCCATATAGACGGTGCCGGAATCGGGGGTGGTGAAGCCCGATATCAGGCGCAGGGTAGTGGTCTTGCCGCAGCCGGAAGGGCCCAGCAGGGTAACGAATTCGCCTTTCTTGATATCCAGGCTGATATTGTCAAGGACTTGCTTGCCTCCGAATGCCTTTGAGACATTCTGAAGCCTGATGATAACGTCGTTCTGAGTCATCGTGGCAATTAACGGGTGAAAAGTTTGGTCAGGTTAAAGTTGTATGTGATGCCGCCGCTGAAGAGGGGGCCTTCTATGCTGTCGTAGCAGGCAAGGGCGTGCAGCCTGAGGTCCTGGCTGTCAGCCAGGGGATAGTACTGCAGCGCCGCGCCGGCGTATAGGCGCTCGTACGGCATTTCAAATGCCTCCATTCCGCCGGCTTCGCAGCCTCCCTTTGCAAGGAGCTCGAAATGGTCGGAGAGGAAGAAATCCGCGCTGAAAGCGAATGTATGGCTGCTGGCGCCTTCGTACAGGCCAAGGATATAGTCTGCTCCAAGGGTGAGCCAGTCCGTTACGTCCAGCTGGTTGCCGCTGGCGAACATCTTTATGTTCTCTCCCTTTCCAAAGCCGTACTGCATATAGTTCAAGGACCACAGGGACCTGTAGATGCCGTAATCTCCGGTCCACATTGCGGCGTAGCTCATAAGCTTGCTGTCAAAAGGTTTATAGTTGAAAGGGGAGGAGGTTGCCTGAAGAGTGAACGCGGTGGCTTCCGAAGGGGTGGTGTAAGTGAGTTTGCCTCCCCACTGGTAAACCTGGGCGTTGTTCCAGAATGAAGAATTGATCTCCCAGTAACTGTCCCAGTCGTACTGGTCAATTTCAAAAGATCCAATTGCAATAATGTCCTTTCCCACCGTAAATGACCAATTGCCCAGATTGAGGCTTACGTTGGCCCAGTCACACCAGTTCAGGACGTCTGCGCGCCAGGTGTTCTGGTAAAGTTCAGGGGTGGTAGGTTCATCGCTGACCCAATGATTGCTGATTGAGTAGGAGAAAAGGTCTCCGAGATTTCCCTCTACAAGAGTGTAAAGATAAGGGATAACAGGATAATCGAATCTTCCGATTACAGACACTTGCGGAACGTTTCCTTCCGGGTCTGCCTCCTGGGCGAAAACAGGAGTGCAGCAAATGGCGCATACGGCCAAAAGCGACAAAAATCTCTTCATTCTATTTTACTGTCAGAGCATAAAAGATTATTTAACGGCGCAAATATCGGAAAAAATTTGGTTTGTAAATAAAAATCTTTAAATTTGTAACCAGTAGTGATTACCATATGACAAATATAATCAGCGCATCCCTTATTATCCTCGTCCTTGTGGTCCTTCTGGTTCGCCTCTAGGTCTGGGATGTCGTTATAGATTTTTAAAGTTGAAGCCCATCTCAGACAAGACACTGAGAGAGGCTTTTTTTTTAATACATATTTATGGAAAAAAAGACTTACAGAAGCGCGCAGACAATTACCGGCCGCAGGATGGCGGGGGCAAGGGCCCTCTGGAAGGCCTGTGGAATGAGTTCTTCCCAGATGGGAAAGCCGGTCATTGCCATTGCAAATTCCTTCACCCAGTTTGTTCCGGGACACACCCATCTGCACGACGCAGGCCAGCTGGTCAAGGAAGAGATTGAAAAACTGGGCTGCTTTGCGGCGGAGTTCAACACAATTGCAATTGATGACGGAATAGCAATGGGGCACGACGGTATGCTGTACTCCCTGCCTTCGCGCGACCTGATAGCGGACAGCGTTGAATATATGTGTAACGCCCATAAGGCGGACGCGCTGGTATGCATAAGCAACTGCGACAAGATTACCCCTGGAATGCTGATGGCCGCAATGAGGCTGAACATTCCGGCGGTTTTTGTTTCTGGAGGACCTATGGAGGCCGGCGTTGCCGGAGAGGCCAAGCTGGACCTCATTGACGCAATGGTAAAGTCCGCTGATCCATCAATGAGCGATGCGGCCGTTGCGGAGATCGAGGCCGCCGCCTGCCCGGGCTGCGGATGCTGCTCCGGAATGTTCACCGCAAATTCAATGAACTGCCTCACCGAGGCAATTGGCCTTGCCCTGCCGGGCAACGGAACGGTGCTGGCAACGCACGTGCGCAGGGCGGAGCTCTTCCGCGAGGCTGCGCGCCTTATAGTGAAGAATACATACAAATACTATGACGAAGGGGACGAGAGCGTCCTTCCGCGCAACATAGCCACCAAGCAGGCGTTCTTGAACGCAATGGCGCTTGACGTGGCTATGGGCGGCTCCACAAACACGGTGCTCCACCTGCTTGCAGTGGCGGCGGAGGCCGGCGTGGACTTTACGATGGACGACATAGACGCCCTGTCACGCAAGGTGCCTTGCCTGTGCAAGGTGGCCCCCAATACGGCAAAGTACCACGTGGAAGACGTGGGCCGCGCCGGCGGTATCCTGGCACTTATGGAGTGCCTGGACAAGGCCGGCCTGGTGGACGCCTCCCAGAAGCGGGTGGACGGCCTTACCCTTGCCGACGCCATCGGCAAATACAGCATCACCGGAGCTCAGGTTTCCGCGGAAGCAAAGGATATTTACAGCTGCGCCCCGGCGCGCCGCTTCAACATAAAGATGGGTTCGCAGGACACGCGCTTCAGCAGCTTTGACACTGACCGTGCAAATGGCTGCATCCGCGACGTGGCTCACGCTTACACCAAGGACGGCGGCCTTGCCGTGCTCAAGGGCAACCTGGCAAAGGACGGCTGCATTGTGAAGACCGCGGGCGTGGACGAGTCCATCTTCCACTTCAGCGGCCCCGCAAAGGTGTTCGATTCACAGGAAGAGGCCTGCGACGGCATCCTGGGCGGCAAGGTGGTCAGCGGAGACGTAGTAGTCATCCGTTACGAAGGCCCCAAGGGCGGCCCCGGAATGCAGGAGATGCTCTATCCTACATCATACATCAAGTCAATGCACCTTGGAAAGGAATGCGCGCTCATCACCGACGGACGCTTCAGCGGCGGCACATCGGGCCTGAGCATAGGCCACGTATCGCCGGAGGCCGCATCGGGCGGAGTGATTGGCCTGGTTGAGGACGGAGACATCATCACAATTGACATCCCTTCAAGGAGCATATCCGTGAATCTGGATAAAGATACAATTGAAAAGCGCCGCGCACAGCAGCTTGCGCGTGGAAATAAGGCTTATACCCCGGCCAGCAGGGACCGCAAGGTCTCAAAGGCCCTCAAGGCGTACGCCTCAATGGTTAGTTCGGCAGACAAGGGAGGCATCCGCCTCATTGAAGAAGATTGATTATGGCAGAAGAAAACAAAATGATCAAGGGATCGCACATCCTTATGCGCGCCCTCAAGGAAGTAGGCGTCCAGGTTATCTGGGGATACCCCGGCGGACAGATTATGCCCGTATATGACGCCCTTTACGACTATCAGGACACTTTCCGGCACATTCTGGTGCGCCACGAGCAGGGCGCTATCCACGCCGCGCAGGGATATGCGCGCGTGAGCGGCAAGACCGGCGTGGTGCTGGTGACCTCCGGCCCGGGAGCCACCAACGTGATGACCGGCATTGCGGACGCAATGATAGATTCCACCCCCGTGGTAGTGATCAGCGGCCAGGTGGGCAACAATATGCTGGGAACCGATGCGTTCCAGGAGGCGGACGTGATAGGACTTTCCACCCCTGTCACCAAGTGGTGCTACCAGATACGCCGCCCCCAGGACATAGCCCCGGCTGTGGCAAAGGCTTTCTACATTGCCTCTTCCGGCCGTCCCGGCCCTGTGCTCCTGGATATAACCAGGGACGCCCAGGTGGGCCTTGCGGAGTATCATTTTGACATCTGCACATCAATCAGGAGCTACCGTCCCTGCCCGCCTATGCCGGAGAAGGACGTAAGGACCGCCGCGGAGATGATTGCACGCGCGGACAGGCCTTTGCTCATCTACGGCCAGGGAATAACCCTTTCCGGCGCGGAGGATGCCCTCAAGGCATTCCTGGACAAGACCGGAATCCCGGCCACGTCCACGCTGCTGGGACTCAGCGCCCTGCCTTCCAATTACAAGCATTTCATTGGAATGGCCGGAATGCACGGCAACATAGCCCCCAACGTAATGACACAGAAGTGCGACCTGCTCATAGCCATTGGAATGCGCTTTGACGACCGCGTAACCTGCAAGATGTCAGAGTACGCAAAGCAGGCCCGCAAGATACACATAGACATTGACGAGGCGGAGATTGGCAAGAACATCCGCGTTGACCTTGGCGTCCACGGCGACGCAAAGGCAGTGCTGGAGCGCCTTACCGAGCTTGTTCCGTCTTCGGACTATACAGAATGGGAGATGGTGGCCACCAAGTGCCGCGAGGCGGAGGTAAAAGAGGTCATCGATCCGGAAATCCATCCTACGGAAGGCCCTGTCACTATGGGCGAGGTCATCAACACGGTGGCTGACGTTGTTAAGGATTCCGCCATTGTCATCACGGACGTTGGCCAGAACCAGATGCTGGGCGCCCGCTACTCCCGTTTCAACCACAAGCGCAGCCTGATCACCTCCGGCGGCCTTGGAACAATGGGCTTTGGCCTGCCGGCCGCCATTGGAGCCAAGGTGGCAAGCCCTGACCGCCAGGTATGCCTGTTCGTTGGCGACGGCGGCCTGCAGATGACAATCCAGGAACTGGGTACAATTATGCAGGAAGGCACAGGCGTGAAGATAGTTGTCCTGAACAACAACTGGCTGGGCAACGTGCGCCAGTGGCAGCAGCTTTTCTGGAAGTCCCGCTACTCCTTCACAAGGCTTATGAATCCTGATTTCAAGGCAATCACTGAGGCTTACGGAATCAAGTACCTCAGGGTAAGCGACAGGGAGCACCTTGTAGAGGCCGTACAGCAGATGATTGACGAGCCAGGCCCGTGCCTGCTTGAGGCCTGCGTGCTTGAAGAGGGAATGGTGTTCCCTATGATAGCCCCGGGAAAGAGTGTAGAAGACATTATGGTTACCAAAGATAAATTGTTTGTATATGGAGAATGAGAAAATGTATCTGGTGGAGGTTTACACTGAGAACCAGGTAGGCCTTCTTGTTGCGGTAACGGGAATATTTTCCAGGCGAAGCCTGAACATTGACCGTCTAGAAACCGCTCCAACCCCGTTGGAGGGCATCCACGTGCTTTACATCACAACCGTGACCACCCTTAGTATGATCCGCAAGGTGGTGCAGTTCCTTGAAAAGAAAGTGGACGTTGTAAAGGCCTTCTACAAGGAATACGATGGGGAACAGCTGCTCAACACCCCCAACTTTGACAAGTCGCAGCTGGCTACGGTAGCCGAATTACTGAATATTGAATAACAAATAACAAATTAAATAAAACAATTATGGCACAGATGAATTTTGGCGGCGTAATGGAGAATGTAGTTACCCGCGGAGAATTTTCAATGGACAAGGCACACGAGGTGCTTGCAGGTAAGAAAATAGCAGTTATCGGTTATGGCGTACAGGGCCCCGGCCAGTCTTTGAACCTCAAGGACAACGGATTTGACGTTATCATTGGCCAGCGCCAGGGAAAGACCTACGAGAAGGCTATAAAGGACGGCTGGGTTCCGGGAGAGACTCTCTTTGGAATTGAGGAGGCCTGCGACAAGGGAGACATCATAATGCTCCTCCTTTCTGACGCTGCAGTGCTCTCAGTATGGCCCACCATCAAGCCTTACCTTACAAAGGGCAAGACCCTTTATTTCTCACACGGATTCGCCATCACCTGGAACGACCGCACAGGCTGCGTTCCTCCAAAGGATGTAGACGTTATTATGGTAGCTCCTAAGGGCTCAGGCGCAACCGTTCGCTCGCTGTTCCTCGAGGGCCGCGGAATCAACTCTTCATACGCAATCTACCAGGATTACACTGGAAACGCATACAACACAACAATCGCCCTTGGTATTGGAATCGGTTCAGGTTACCTGTTCGAGACCACATTCCAGCGTGAGGCAGTTTCTGACCTCACCGGTGAGAGAGGATCCCTTATGGGAGCCATCCAGGGCCTTCTGAGCGCCCAGTACGAGGTGCTCCGTGAGAACGGACACTCTCCTTCCGAGGCCTTCAACGAGACCGTAGAGGAGCTCACCCAGTCCCTTATGCCGCTGTTCGCAGCAAAGGGAATGGACTGGATGTATGCAAACTGCTCCACCACCGCACAGAGGGGCGCCCTTGACTGGATGGGTCCTTTCCACGATGCCATCAAGCCTGTAGTACAGAAACTGTACGCCAGCGTTAAGAGCGGCAACGAGGCCCAGATCTCAATGGACAGCAACAGCAAGCCTGACTACCGCGAGGGACTGGAGAAGGAACTGAAGGCCCTCCGCGAGAGCGAGATGTGGCAGACAGCCGCCACCGTGCGCAAGCTCAGGCCTGAGAACAACAAGTAAAAAACCTTTATGGACGATAAAGTTTTCATATTTGACACCACGCTCCGCGACGGCGAACAGGTGCCCGGATGCCAGCTCAACACCGTTGAGAAAATCCAGGTGGCCAAGGCGCTGGAGGAGCTTGGCGTCGATATAATTGAGGCGGGATTCCCCATATCCAGCCCGGGAGATTTCAATTCGGTAATTGAAATCTCCAAGGCTGTGACCTGGCCTACCATCTGCGCCCTGAGCCGCGCCGTCAAGAAAGACATTGATATGGCGGCGGAGGCGCTGCAGTACGCCAAGCACAAGAGGATCCATACGGGAATAGGCACATCGGACTATCATATCAAGTATAAGTTCGACTCCAACCGCGAGGAGATACTCCAGCGCGCGGTGGAGGCCGTAAAGTACGCCAAGAAGTATGTGGAGGACGTGGAGTTCTACGCGGAGGACGCGGGACGCACGGACAACGAGTATCTGGCCCGCGTGGTGGAGGCCGTGATCAAGGCTGGCGCCACCGTGGTGAACATTCCGGATACCACGGGTTACTGCCTGCCGACGGAGTACTCAGATAAGATCAAGTACCTGTTCGAGCACGTGGACGGCATACAGAACGCCATCATATCCACACACTGCCACAATGACCTGGGAATGGCCACGGCCAATACAATGGCCGGTATACTGGCAGGAGCGCGTCAGGCTGAGGTTACCATAAACGGTATTGGCGAAAGGGCCGGTAACACCTCCCTTGAGGAAGTGGTGATGATTCTCAAGTGCCACAAGAACCTTGGGGTGCACACGGACATCAACAACCGCAAGATATATCCTTTGAGCCGCACCGTATCCAGCCTGATGAATATGCCGGTACAGCCCAACAAGGCAATTGTGGGCAAGAACGCGTTTGCGCATTCGTCAGGCATACACCAGGACGGAGTGCTCAAGAATATGTCCACCTACGAGATAATGGACCCGCAGGACGTGGGACTGGATGCCAACAGTATTGTGCTCACCGCGCGAAGCGGACGCGCAGCACTCAAGCACAGGCTTGAGGTGCTTGGCGTAAAGAAGAGCGGCGAGGACCTGGACAAGATTTACGACGCCTTCCTGCTGCTTGCGGACAAGAAGAAGGAGATCCACGACGACGACCTTCTCCTGCTTGCAGGCGCGCACGGACAGGACCACCACATCAAGCTGGAGTACCTGCAGGTTACCAGCGGAATTGGCGTGCGCCAGGTGGCCAGCGTGGGCCTGAACATAGCGGGCGAGCAGTTCGAGTCCGCATCTACGGGCAACGGCCCGGTTGACGCGGCAATCAACGCCATCAGGAACATTATCCGCAGGACCGTGGTCATAAAGGAACTCACAATCCAGAACATTGCCGGAGGTTCCGACGATACCTGCAAGGTGCATATGCAGGTTGAGAGTGACGGGCACATCTATTACGGATTCGGAACAAATACGGACATAGTGGCGTCCTCAGTGGAGGCCTATGTGGATTGTCTTAATAAAATCCAGAAGTAATGAATACGCTTTTTGACAAGATTTGGGACTCGCACGTGGTGTCATTGATACCTGACGGCCCAACCCAGTTATACATTGACAGGCTTTACTGTCACGAGGTCACCAGCCCGCAGGCTTTCGACGGCCTGCGCGCACGCGGGATCAAGTGCTTCCGCCCGGAGAAGATTTTCTGTATGCCGGACCACAACACCCCCACGCACGACCAGGACAAGCCAATAGAGGACCCCGTATCAAAGCGCCAGGTGGACAGCCTGGAGCGCAATGCAAAGGAGTTCGGGCTCAACTACTTTGGAATGATGCATCCAAAGAACGGCATCATCCACGTGGTTGGACCTGAGAGGGGACTGTCCCTGCCGGGAATGACCATTGTGTGCGGCGACTCGCACACATCCACCCACGGCGCTGTGGGTGCCGTTGCCTTTGGCATTGGCACCAGCGAGGTGGAGATGGTGCTTGCGTCGCAGTGCATCCTGCAGCAGAAGCCCAAGTCAATGAGGATAACAGTTGACGGAAAACTGGGTAAAGGCGTGACCGCCAAGGACATAGCCCTTTACCTTATGATGAAGATAACTACCAGCGGCGCTACCGGATACTTCATTGAGTACGCCGGAGAGGCAGTGAGGAACCTTTCAATGGAAGGCCGCCTTACTCTCTGCAACCTGTCAATTGAGATGGGTGCGCGCGGCGGATTCATTGCTCCGGACCAGGTAACGTTCGACTATCTCAAGGGACGCGAGTATGCGCCTAAGGGAGAAGAGTGGGACAAGGCCGTGGAGTATTGGAAGACGCTCAAGAGTGCGGACGATGCGGTCTTTGACCGCGAGCTGCACTTTGACGCGGCTGACATCGCCCCTATGATCACCTACGGAACCAACCCCGGAATGGGTATGCCAATAGACGGAACAATTCCTGTTCCGCAGTGCAAAGCCCTTGATTATATGGGATTTACAAGCGGACAGAGCCTGCTTGGACATAAGATTGACTATGTTTTCCTTGGCGCTTGCACCAATGGCCGCATAGAGGACTTCAGGGCTTTCGCATCGCTGGTAAAGGGACATAAGAAAGCTCCCGGTGTAACGGCCTGGCTGGTACCCGGATCCTGGATGGTAGACGCCCAGATCAGGGAGGAAGGCCTTGACAAGGTGCTGGAGGAAGCCGGATTTGAGATCAGGCAGCCGGGCTGCTCAGCCTGCCTTGCTATGAACGATGACAAGATACCGGCAGGGAAGTATTCCGTTTCCACCAGCAATCGCAACTTTGAGGGCCGGCAGGGGCCGGGCTCGCGGACGCTGCTTGCAAGTCCGCTCACCGCGGCCGCCGCTGCAATAACCGGAGAGGTAACCGATCCACGTAAATTCTTGTAGACAATGAAGCAGAAATTTGACATTATAGAGAGCAGCTGCATTCCTCTTCCTTTGGAGAATGTGGATACGGACCAGATAATCCCTGCACGCTTCCTCAAGGCGGTTACCAGGGACGAGAAGTTCTTTGGCGACAACCTTTTCCGCGACTGGCGCTACAAGCCGGACGGAAGCCTTAACAAGGACTTTGTCCTGAATGATCCCCGCTACAGCGGAGAGATCCTGGTTGCAGGAAAGAACTTTGGCTCAGGATCCAGCCGCGAGCATGCGGCGTGGGCTATCGCCGGATATGGATTCAGGGTTGTGATTTCCAGCTATTTCGCTGATATCCACCGCAATAACGAGCTCAATAATTTTGTGCTCCCGGTAGTGGTGAGCGAGGAATTCCTGGCAGAGCTCTTCGGCTCAATTGAGAAGGATCCCGCTACGCGCGTAAGGGTTGACGTAGGCGCAAAGACAGTCACCAACCTGGCTACGGGCCGTACTGAGAACTTCCCTCTGGGAGAGTACAAGCAGTACTGCCTGATGAACGCCCTGGACGACATAGATTATCTGCTCCAGCAGAAATCCAAGATTGAAGATTACGAAAAGAAAAGCAAATGAATCCCAGGCAGAGAATAGAGGTAATGGACACCACCCTGAGGGACGGTGAGCAGACGGCGGGCGTTTCGTTCAACGCGGGCGAAAAGCTCACCATAGCAAAACTCCTTCTCAGGGAACTAAAGGTCAACCGCATAGAGGTGGCTTCCGCCCGCGTGTCGCTGGGCGAGCAGCAGGCCCTGACCGAAATATGCTCCTGGGCGGCCCAGAAGGGCTTCCTGGACAGCATTGAGGTACTTGGCCTGGTGGACGGCAACCTGTCGGTGGACTGGATTTCGTCCTGCGGATGCAAGGTGGTGAACATCCTCTGCAAAGGGTCTTTGAGGCACGTTACAAAGCAGTTGCGCAAGTCTCCGCAGGAGCACTTGAACGACATACTCCAGGTGATAGACTATGCCCATTCCAAGGATATGGTTGTGAATGTTTACCTGGAGGACTGGTCCAACGGTATGATAGACAGCAGGGACTACGTTGCGTTCCTGGTAGACGGGCTCAAGGACAAGGGCGTGAGGCGCTTTATGCTCCCGGATACCCTTGGAATCCTGAATCCGGACCAGACATACGAGTTCTGCTGCTGGATGCTGGAAAAGTGGCCGGACCTGCACTTTGACTTCCACGCCCATAACGACTATGACCTTGCCGTGGCCAACACCTACGCCGCCATAAAGGCCGGCTTCCAGGGTATCCACGCCACGGTCAACGGCCTTGGAGAAAGGACCGGAAACGCCCCTGTATCCAGCCTGGTGGCCATTATGAACGACCACCTGCACGTGGAGAACACCCTTGACGAGGGCGCCCTTATGCACGTGTGCCGCTATGTGGAGAGCATCTCCGGTATCCGCATCCCGTCCAACAAGCCTCTCATTGGTGAATCCGTATTCACCCAGAGCAGCGGCGTACACGCGGACGGCGACAACAAGGACCGTCTGTATATGAACGACCTGCTGCCGGAGCGCTTTGGCCGCGTACGCCGCTACGCCCTTGGCAAGACCAGCGGCAAGGCCAACATACGTGAGAACCTCAAGGAACTTGGAATAAACCTTACCGAAGAACAGATCAAGGCCGTCACCCAAAGGGTTGTCGAACTTGGAGACAAGAAGCAGGATGTCAGTCCTGAGGACCTCCCGTTCATCATTGCGGACGTCCTCAAGGGCGGGCACAATCCGGCTGAGGACAATATCCATATTGTCAACTACAGCCTGCAGCTTGCCCGCGGAATGAGGCCGGTGGCCATTGTCAGGATACGCATCTACGGCAAGGAATACGAAGATTCCAGCGCCGGCGACGGACAGTACGACGCTTTTATGAAGGCACTGTGGAAGATATACGACAGCCTTGGCAAACCCCATCCGGTACTGGTGGACTACCAGGTTACAATCCCTCCGGGAGGCCGCACGGACGCCCTGGTTGCAGCTACCATCAGCTGGAACCTGCAGGGCAGTGAGTTCAAGACCCGCGGAATTGATTCTGACCAGACTGAGGCCGCCATCAAGGCAACCCTCAAAATGCTGAATATAGTAGAGACCAAGATATGAAAATGAAAATTGCCAAACTTCCGGGCGACGGCATCGGACCGGAGGTTGTGGAGCAGGCCGTCAAGGCCGTCGATGCCATTTGCGCAAAGTTCGGACACCAAGTTAGTTATACATCCGCCCTTGTGGGCGCGTGCGCCATTGAAGCCACGGGTTCAGCATACCCGGACAGCACACACCAGCTGTGCCTTGAGAGCGACGCCGTTCTCTTTGGAGCCGTGGGCGATCCCAAGTACGACAACGATCCCACCGCAAAGGTACGTCCTGAGCAGGGACTCCTTGCAATGCGCAAGAACCTGGGCCTGTATGCCAACCTGAGGCCTGTAGAAACCTTCGATAAGCTTGTAGGCAAGTCTCCTTTGAAGGAGGAGCTGGTTAGCGGAGCGGACTTTATGTGCATCCGCGAGCTCACCGGAGGAATGTACTTTGGAAAGAAGGGCCGCGAGGACAACGGCGATACCGCCTACGACACCAACATCTACCATCGCTTTGAGGTTGAGCGCATCCTCAAGCTGGGCTTCGAGTACGCAATGCGCCGCCGCAAGCACCTCACCGTGGTTGACAAGGCCAACGTCCTTGAGTCTTCCCGCCTGTGGAGGCAGATTGCCCAAGAAATGGCTCCCAAGTACCCTGAGGTTACAACGGACTATATGTTCGTGGACAATGCCGCTATGCAGCTTGTACGTCAGCCTAAGTTCTTTGACGTGATGGTAACGGAGAACACCTTCGGAGACATCCTCACTGACGAGGCCAGCGTCATCACCGGATCTATGGGTCTTCTCGCTTCCGCTTCCATTGGTGTGCACACCAGCGTTTTTGAGCCTATCCACGGCTCATATCCGCAGGCAGCGGGCAAGAACATAGCCAACCCTCTTGCAACCATTCTTTCCGCAGCAATGATGTTCGAATATGCATTTGGACTTATGGAGGAAGGAAAGGCCATCCGCAAGGCTGTTGCCGCATCCATTGACGAGGGAATCGTTACCGAGGACCTTGCAGCCGGCGGAAAGGCATACAGCACCTCAGAGGTGGGTGACTGGGTTGCCAATTATATCAAGAACAATTAATAACACAATATTATGCAGAATCTGGATTGGTCCAATCTTTCTTTCAAGTACAGGAAGACTGACGCGATAATAGTAAGTTATTACCGCGACGGAGAGTGGAGCGCTCCGGCAGTTACCAAAGACTTCAATTTCTCTTTCAGCGCCTTTGCTGGCGTGTTCCATTATGCCAATGCCTGTTTCGAGGGCCTGAAGGCGTTCCGCGGCGCGGACGGCAAGCTTCGTATGTTCCGCCCGGACCAGAACGCAAAGCGCATCCAGGACAGCGGCGGCTACCTTGATATGGCAACCCCGTCGGAAGAGATGTTCATTGAGATGTGCGCTATGTGCGTCAAGGAGAACATTGTCTTTGTGCCTCCGTACGGATACGGCGCATCGCTGTATATCCGTCCCGTGCTCATCGGTATGAATCCCCAGCTGGGTATCGCTTCTTCTAAGGAGGTGGTGTTCGCGGTTATGTGCGCACCTGTTGGAACTTACTCCGGAGCAGCAAGCCTGAGCACCGGAACTGCCGTTCTTTCAAGGAATTACGACCGCGCTGCACCTAACGGAACCGGACATTTCAAGATTGCGGCCAACTATGCCACATCCCTGCATCCTTATAACCTTTCGCATAAGCTTGGTTACAGGGAACTCCTGTATCTTGACCCGGCACAGAAGAAGTACATAGATGAGTTTGGCTCATCCAACTTCCTGGCAATAAAGGGCGACACCTATGTGACTCCGCTGTCAGATTCCGTACTTCCTTCAATTACCAACAAGTCCCTGCAGCAGGCTGCACTCGACCTTGGTTACAAGGTTGAGAAGAGGCGTGTGCCGGTTGAGGAACTTGCTGAGTTTGACGAGGTTAACGCTTGCGGAACCGCCGTTGTGATCACTCCTATAGGCAGCATAGATGACAAACCCGCCCTTGAGAGCGACGTCATCACCAAGACCTATACTTTTGGAGATCCATCAAAGGTGGGCCCCGTCAGCGAGAAACTCTACAAATACCTCCGCGGCATCCAGGACGGTGTCCTGGACGACCCTCACAACTGGTGCTACTTCCTCTAGCCGAGATTGCGGAAGATGATCCAGTCAGGGGCGTTGTAGGTGAGGAAGCCTATGACGAATATGCAGATAATGGCCAAAGCAGTCCAAAGGACCCAGTTCTTTTGGACTGCTTCGCTTTTGTTCCAGCGTTTGGCAAGGTGTATGGCACCTATCATTTCGGCAATATAGATGATTATGTCCAGGAACATCAGTTCGTGCCTGACAAAGATCCAGTAGGAGAAGAAGGCTGCTACGATTATGGGCATCACAGCCAGGCCGCCTAAGATGGGACCGCCAATCTGGCGTATGTCACGCCTGGTTATGGCCAGGTAGATGCTGAGGAGCAGCATAGGGTAGAAGACCATTTTCATATGGGCCATCACGCTTTCTTTCACCGGGAAGATGTATCCCAAGAAGTGGTTGAAGAAAGGCGCGTGGTGAACAAAATGCATTCCCGTCCCCAATATGATAAGGACGATGGTAACGATTATGGTTTCCTTGCGTGACATAATATGGCGTATTGATTATTCGCTGAAGAAGGAGCCGGGGAGGGGATGGCAGTTGTAGCCGGAGGCCATTGATTCGCCATAGGCGCCGGCACTGCGGATGGCTATGAAGTCCCCGCGGTGGCATTTGTCAAGGGAAACGCCTTTGGCAAACACGTCAGAACTCTCGCAAACCGGTCCAACAACATCGTAAATCTCCTCTGGTTCATTGGAAGAGATGTTCTCAACCCTGTGGTACGCCTTGTAGAGGGCGGGACGGATGAGTTCCGTCATACTTCCGTCTATGATGGCGAACTTGCGGGAGATGCCTTCCTTCACGTACAGGACCCTGGAAATGAGGGAACCGCAAGGAGCCACCAACGCCCTGCCCAGCTCAAAGTGGACGAGCTGTCCCGGCTGGGTGTTGAGGAAACGCTTGAAGGTGTCAAAATAGCTCTTGAAGTCTGCCACGTCCAGGTGGTTGGGGTGGTGGTAGTCAATGCCAAGGCCGCCTCCGACGTTTATGTCGCCGGGATTGATTCCGGCGCGTACAATGTTCTCAGTCACATAGTTGGCACGGTTGCAGAGGGCGGCAAAGTCATCCATTTCCAGGATTTGTGACCCGATGTGGTAATGGATGCCAAGGAACTTGACATTGTTCAGCCCAAGGGTAAGCTGGAGAACGCCGGGCAGCTGCTCATAGTTGATGCCAAACTTGTTCTCCGCCAGGCCGGTAGTGATGTTGGCGTGGGTATGCGCGCCAATGTCCGGATTGACCCTGAGGCTAACAGGGGCCACGATTCCTTTCTTGCCTGCAAGTTCGTCAATTACAAGCAGTTCCGCTGCGGATTCAACATTGAAACGGGCAATACCAAGGTCCAGACCCAGGTTGATTTCCTCGTCACTTTTGCCCACTCCGGCAAATACTATCTTGGATGGCTTGAAGCCTGCGTCAACCGCGGCGCGTATCTCGCCGCCGCTTACGCAGTCCGCGCCAAAGCCGTAAGATGCTATGGTGCGGAGGATCCGTGGGTTGCTGTTGGCCTTTACCGCGTAGTGAAGCCGGTAATCCGGATTCTCCCTGAAGATATCCTTGATGGTATCCAGGGTGCGGCGGAGGAGGGCCATATCGTAATAGTAGAAAGGCGTGCGGAGACCCTCGAACTCCTTTATTGGGAATGAACCTTTAAGCATTGTCAAACAGGCATTTGCTGAGCGATTGCAGAGCGCGTTTCTTGTCTTCTTCCTTTACCAGGAATGAAATGTTGTAGTTGCTTCCGCCAAAGGAAACCATCCTGACGGGGATGTCTTTCATTGCCTCCATAGCCTTGGTCTCGAAGCCTATGTTGCTCCAGTCCATATCTCCCACAACGCAGATGATGCACATATCCAGGTCAACGGATACGGAACCGTATTTCTTGAGGTCGTGGATGATCTCGTTGAGGTGCTTTGTGTTGTCTATGGTCACGGATACGCCAACCTCTGAGGTGGCGATCATATCGATGGAAGTCTGGTAGCTCTCAAAGATCTCGAACACCTTGCGCAGGAAACCGTATGCAAGGAGCATCCTGGAGGACTTGATCTTGATTGCGGCAATGTTGTCCTTTGCGGCCACGGCCTTGATGGAACCCCTTTCAGAGACGTTGTCTATGAGGGTGCCGGGCGCATCGGGCTGCATTGTGTTGAGCAGGCGGACGGGGATGTTTGCGTATTTGGCAGGCTGGATGCACGTAGGGTGCAGGATCTTTGCTCCAAAGTATGCGAGCTCCGCAGCCTCTTCAAAATGAAGATGGCGTACCGCCGATGTCTTGTCCACCACGCGCGGGTCGTTGTTGTGCATACCGTCTATGTCAGTCCAGATCTGGATTTCTTCTGCATCTACGGCTGCGCCAATCAGGGATGCGGAATAGTCCGAACCGCCCCTCTGGAGGTTGTCAATCTCGTCCTTTATGTTGGTGCAGATGAAGCCCTGGGTGATGTACAGGTCTGCGTTGTCGTTCTCCTTGAGGACTGCGGCGAGTCTGGTGCGGATGTAGTCCTGGTCAGGCTCTCCGTTTATGTCCAGTTTCATAAATTCCAGTGCGGGGAGAAGGACGGCGTTGACGCCAATCTCCTGCAGGTAGCAGGTCATCATATAGGTTGACATAAGCTCTCCCTGGGCAAGGATTGCCTTTTCCTCAGTTGAGGAGAAATACTCCCTGGTGAAACTGTTGATGTATGAGAATATGCCCTGGAGGTAGTCCCAGGCCTTCTTTTTGGCTTCCGGGGTGCTGAGCAGCTCGTCTACTGTGGCGCGGTACTTTGCCTTGAGACCGCTCATTGTGTCCTTGAAACCTTCAGTGTTCCTGTTGTACAGGTAACCGGCAATCTCCACCAGGGTGTTGGTGGTGCCTGACATTGCAGACAGAACCACTATGTTCTTGCCGGCGTCCTTGATAAGCCCGGCCACTGCCTGTATCCTCTGTGCGGAGCCAACGGAGGTTCCGCCAAATTTCATTACCTTCATAATTAGGGATATTCTTTTTTTATTTGTGATCTTGTTCAAATGCGGCCATACGCTGGTCCAGTACATCGTACAGCTCTTCACGCATACGGCTGACGCAGGCGCGTACGCCCTGCTGGTGGCTTCCGGTTGTTGAAAGGGAGATGCTGCTCACTCCGTAGTACATAAGTTCAAGGAGGAGCTGCTCTCCGCTCATCCCCTTGTAGCCAAGGGTGAAGAAGAAGCCGTCGCCAACGGGCATTGTGACGTCGTAATCATATACAACGTTGAAACCGTGGCGGCAGAAGATTTCCTTCATACGGTTGGCGCGGGTCTCGTATTCGCAGATGTCTTCCACAAAGTCTATGACGCCGTCGCAGGCAAGTTCCAGCATACGGGCGTAGCCGTACTGGGTGGTTGCCGTGCATCCGCTGGTAATCATATAAAGGATTGATGCAGTGAGAGTTACGCCAAATACTCCAGCGTCTTTGTAGCGCTGTGACAGGGCAGGGTACTGCTTCTCATAGAGTTTGTCCGATATGCAGCACAGTGCAATCCTCTGGCCTGCGTAGCTGAATATCTTGGACGCGGACAGCATAAGGATGTAGTTGTCAGTGTAGCGGGCAACGGTGGGGAGATATGGGGCCTCGAAAGGTTTTGAGAGCGGACGGCGGAAGTCCATACAGAAATATGCGAGGTCTTCCATAACCACAACGTCATACTTGGTTGCAAGTTTGCCAATTACCTGCAATTCGTCTTCCTCAAGGCAGATCCACGCGGGGTTGTTGGGGTTGGAGTAAACTATTGCGGCAATGTCGCCTTTGGCGAATTCCGCCTCCAGGACAGGCTCCAGGGCCTTTGCTCCGCGGCAGGGATAGATGTCGAACTCACGCCACTGAATGCCCAGGACCCTGAGCTGTGACTTCTGGATGGGGAAGCCGGGGTCTATGAAAAGGACTTTGTCCTTTCCGGGGATGCGCTGGGTACAAGCTATGAATGAGCCGAACGATGCTGCTACGGATCCCGTTGTGGGGACGCAGGAGCGTGGTGAAACGTCTACGTTGATGAACGCCTTTATGAAACGCGATGCGGCGGCCTTGAGTTCCGGTACTCCGGCGGCAGCCGGATACTGGGAACCGATGCCGCTGTCAAGGGCGGCCTTTTCCGCTTCTATTCCGTATTTGTTCATAGGGAGGCCAGGGGAGCCCTGGTCCATTCTGATAAATGGGATACCCGTTGTCTGCTCCAGGTATTGGGCAACCAGAAGGACTTCTCCGATGGTTGCGTTGGAAAGGTCTTTCACATTCTTTTCCCTGCAGGCCTGGGCCACCAATTCTTCACTGAAAATTTTCATTTCTCAATACACTACCTTTAAATTGTTCAAATATAGCAAAAATATCCCAATATAGTTCTGCATTAGCCATTTGCATTGTATATAGTTGCAACTTATCAAAAAAAGCCTTAATTTTATATTCTATGAAGATATCACAGATGTTGCAGAACGCGGCCAGGCCGTATCCGTCGCTGGAGATTGTCCCGCCCCTGAAGGGCGTGACAAAGCCCCAGCTTCTGGATTCAATCCGGCCGTTTATGGAGTTCAACCCTCCGTTCGTGAACGTGACCACCCACAGGGACGAGTTCGCCTTCACGCAGCAGCCGGACGGCAGCTTCAGGCGCACCCTGGTGCGCAAGAGGGTGAGCGAGACAGCCGTATGCGCCGCAATCCAGAATGAATTCAAGATAGACGTGGTGCCGCACATAATCTGCGGCGGTGCCAGCCGTGACATAATAGAGAGCCAATTACACGATTTCCAGTTCCTTGGAGTAGAAAACCTGCTGGCCCTGAGAGGGGACTGCATAACGGGGGAGAAACGCTTTGTCCCGGACCCTGACGGATATACGTATGCTTCCCAGCTGGTGGCGGCCATCAAGAAGTTCTCAGCGGAAAAGGACTGTCAGTTCTGTGTTGGCGTGGGAGCGTATCCGGAGAAGCATTTCGAGGCCCCCAACCTGGAGACGGACATAGAGAACCTCAAGAAAAAGGTGGACGCCGGAGCGGACTACATAGTAACCCAGATGTTCTTTGACAACAAGGTGTTCTATGAGTTCTGCGACAAATGTCGCGCTGCGGGCATCACGGTTCCAATTATCCCGGGACTCAAGCCACTGTCTTCCGCAAGGCAGATCTCTTTGCTGCCGGAGGCTTTCTCAATTGACATCCCGCTGGAACTTAGTTCGGAGATGGAGGCCAACAAAGACAACAAGGAGGCCTGCTACCAGATAGGAAAGCGCTGGTGTTCAGAGCAATGCAAGGACCTTCTGGCCCACGGATGCAAGACAGTGCATTTCTATACTATGGGCAAGGCGGACAACATTGTGGACATTCTCAGGGAAAACTTCTAGGCCTATGTCTTTTGCGGAGGATCTCAGGAACAGGATATTGATTCTGGACGGTGCAATGGGCACTATGATCCAGAGGCATTTCATTGGCGACAACGAGACCCTGAACCTGGATAACCCTGACCTGATACGCTCCATACACCGGGAGTTCATTGAAGCCGGGGCGGACATCATAGAGACCAACAGCTTTGGCGCGAACCGGATAAGCCAGCAGGAGTACGGCAAGGCGGCGGAGGCCGCGGAGATGGCGTACGCCGCGGCGCGCATAGCGCGCGAGGCCGCCGACGCGGCCCCCCGCCGCGTATACGTTGCCGGAAGCGTGGGCCCAACAGGCCAGTCTCTGACGCTTCCTTCGGACGCATCGGACCTGACCTTCCGCAAGTATTCCTTTGACGATATGGTGGAGGTCTATACGGAGCAGATATCGGCCCTGGAGCGCGGTGGAGTGGACTTTATACAGTTGGAGACCTGCTTTGACGCCCTGACCACAAAGGCCGCCATATTTGCAATGGAGCAAATGGGCTGCGGCCTGCCGGTGATCATTTCCGCTACGGTCAGTGACCGGAGCGGCCGTACCCTCACCGGCCAGACGTTGGAGGCTTTCTACACCTCAGTGAAGCATTGCCCCAACCTGGTCGCATTTGGAATTAACTGCGCCCTTGGCGCCGCCCAGATGAAGGACCTTGCCGCCGAGATAGCCGCATTTTCCTCACATCCCCTGATATTTTACCCCAATGCCGGCATTCCTGACGAGACCGGCAATTACAACGATACTCCGGAGAATATGGCCTCCGTGATGCTGGAACTGGCAAAGGCCGGCCTGCTGAACATAGCGGGCGGCTGCTGCGGCACCACGCCGGCGCATATCGCCGCCGTGGCGGCTGCGCTGCAAGGCTGCGCTCCGCGCACCCTGCCGCCGCAGCGCCCCTTCCCGGCGGTCAGCGGCCTGGAAGCCGTCAAGATTGACCGTTCCCGCAACTTCACCAACATTGGCGAGAGGACCAATGTGGCGGGCTCCCGCAAGTTCGCCCGCCTCATTTCCGAAGGCAAATACCAGGAAGCCCTGCAGGTTGCAAGCGACCAGGTGGACGGCGGAGCCGTTATCATTGACATAAATATGGACGATGCAATGCTGGACTCCAAGGCCCAGATGCAGACCTTCCTGCGATTCATCGCTTCTGAACCGTCCGTGGGCCGTGCGGCCATAATGATAGATTCCTCACATTTTGACACCATAGAAACCGGCCTCAAGAACGTCCAGGGCCGTTCCATTGTCAATTCCATTTCCCTGAAGGACGGTCAGGAAGAGTTCCTGCGCCGCGCCCGGTTCATCAACCAGATGGGCGCTTCAATGGTGGTTATGGCATTTGACGAAAAGGGCCAGGCGGAGACCTTCGACCGCAAGATTGAGATATGCAAGCGCAGTTATGATCTGCTTACCGCCGCCGGCATTCCTCCGCAGGACATAGTCTTCGACCCCAATATCCTGTCCATAGGCACCGGTATAGAATCCCATTCTCGCTTTGGCGTAGACTACATAGAGGCAGTCCGTTGGATAAAGAACAATCTTCCCGGTGCGCTTACATCCGGAGGAGTGTCAAACCTTTCCTTTGCCTTCCGCGGCAAGAATGCCGTAAGGGAGGCGATGCATTCCGCCTTCCTGTATCACGCCATAGAGGCAGGCCTGGATATGGCCATTGTCAATCCGCAGATGCTGCAGGTATATGACCAGATAGATCCGGCGTTGCTCAAGGCCGTTGAGGACCTGATCTTTGACCGGGATAAAGAGGCCACGGAGCGCCTGATAGACTATGCGCAGAATATGGAGCAGGCTCCGGATGCGGCCGCCCAGGCAACCCAGGTACAGGATAGTCTGACACCGGAGGAAAGAATAACAAAGGCCCTGGTCAAGGGCGGCAGTCCCAACCTTGAAAAAGACCTTCTGGATGCCCTTCAAGGTGTTGGCGATCCGGTAAAACTCATAGAAGGCCCTTTGATGAAGGGTATGGAACAGGTAGGAGACCTCTTTGCTTCCGGAAAGATGTTCCTGCCGCAGGTGGTCCGTTCCGCAAAGGTTATGCAGGACGCAGTATCCATTCTACAGCCGTATATGAAGCAGACCGGAGATGATTCAAACCGCCCGGTGATAGTGATAGCCACCGTAAAGGGAGACGTCCACGACATTGGCAAGAACATCACTTCCATAGTGCTGCAGTGCAGCGGATTCAAGGTGATAGACCTTGGCGTGATGGTTCCGGCAGAGGACATCCTGGCCAAGGCCAGGGAGGTTTCTGCCGCCATCATTGCCGTCAGCGGCCTCATTACTCCATCCCTTTTCAGGATGGAGGAATTATGTCGCAAGATGGCTGAGGAGGGCTTCACGCAGCCGCTTTTTGTGGGCGGCGCGGCGGCTTCGGCGGTACATACCGCTGTGAAGCTCGCCCCATTGTATGAGAATGTGCATTACGGCGCGGATGCATCGGCATCGGCCGTGATGGCAAAGAAATATATGGCGGATCCTCAGGGATTCATCCAGCGTGACAATGAGGAGCACGAGCGCCTCCGCGCGCTGAGGTCATCGGCGCAGGGCGCCTCAGATGCCTCCATCGGCTCCGGCGCGGGCTGTTACCCAACTCAGATTCCAAAGGACATTCCTCTCCAGGAGCTTTCAGCGGAGGAGTATCTCCCTGATTTTGACTGGAAAACGTTCAACGCCGTGTGCCGTGTGCCGCAGAAGGACGCTGACCAGTTCAAGGTGCAGGCGTTGGAGTATCTGGCAAACGCCGGGCTCAAAGTGCGCCTCTGCGTACGCTATCTGAATTGCTTCAAAGACGGGGACGACATTGTTTGCACCGATGGCGCAGTCAAGCTTCCAATGCTTCGGCAGGGGAGTGCTCCGCGCCTGTGCCTCAGCGACTTCTTCCCCGAGAAGGGCACCCCATCCTGGATTGGAGTCTTCTGCATAAGCGTAAGCGGGGATGATACCCAAGGCCTGCTGGAGCACGCCGCGCGCGTGACCCTGGCGGAGACAGCCTCCCTGCGGCTGCAGGAGGGCGTCAAGGCTTCGCTGGAGCCGGGGCTCAAGTTCATCGCCCCCGGCATTGGCTACGCCTGCTGCCCTGACCACAGCCTCAAGCGCGACCTCCTTGCCCTGCTCCCTCCTATGGGCGTCACCCTCACAGACTCCTGCTCAATGGTACCGGAGGCCAGCGTCTGCGGCTTCCTCATCGCCCACAAAGACGCCGCCTACCACAGCGTCCGCAACGTCACCGCCCGCGACCTTGAAGCCTACAAACAGAAAAGAGGCTTCTCCGCAGAGCAGACAAACCTCTTCCTAAGCCATCTGGAAATAGTCTGAATGTGGTGCCGGGGAGGAAAGTGCCACAAAGCAGGCAAAGCCGAAAGCACTTTCCTCCCCGGCATCCATTCAGACGTGATTTATCGGCGATCTATTTCAACGTATTTGTTTTCTTCGGTGATGCAGCGGTAGGCAGGACGGATGATCCTGCGGCCGGTGAAGCCCAGTTCCTCGTTGCGGTGCGCGCACCATCCCACGATCCTTGCCATAGCAAAGAGCGGAGTATAAATATCGCGCGGAATACCAATCATATCGTATACGAATCCGGAATAGAAGTCCACGTTGGCGCAGTAGTTCTTGGTTGGGAACTTGGCGCTGAGAAGGTTGACGGCCACTTTTTCTATCCTCTGCATAAAATCGAACTCACGCGTGCGGCCCTTCTCCTCCGCCAGTTTGCCCGCCATTTCCTTGAGAAGGACGGTTCTGGGGTCGGATTTGGTGTAAACGGCGTGGCCTATTCCGTAAATGAGGCCGGTGCCGTCAAAGGTTTCCTTGTTGAGGATGCCGTTGAGCACTTCCTCAATCTCGTTCTCGTCCTCCCAGTCCTTGATCTGCTCCCTGAGATAATCCAGCATAGCGCAGACCTTGAGGTTGGCACCTCCGTGCTTGCCACCCTTGAGGGAACCTATTCCGGCGGCTATGGAGGAGTAGGTGTCCGTTCCTGTAGAAGAGGTTACCCTGACGGTGAAGGTGGAGTTGTTACCTCCTCCGTGCTCGGAGTGGAGGATGAGCAGGAGGTCCAGCGTGAGGGCGTCCAGGCGGGAATACTTGCCCGTTCCCTTGAGCATATAGAGGAAGTTCTCCGCAATGGAGCGGCCGGGTTTTGCGTCCCTGATGTGCAGGCTGCGGTTGTATTCGTTCCTGCGAAGCATATTGTATGCGTAGCAGATTACGGTTGGCAGCTTGGAGATGAGCTCTATGCTCTGGCGCATAAGGTTGTCGGCGGAAATGTCGTCCGGGTTGTCGTCAAAGGTGTACATCTCAAGGACGCTCCTTTCCAGGATGTTCATTACGTTGCGGCCCTCCATCTCAATGATGTGAAGGAGGGTTTTCTTGTCCAGGGACATATTGTCGTAGAGGAGGTCCCTGAAGGATTTGAGCTGCTCGCGGTCCGGAAGTTCTCCGGAGAGGAGCAGGTATGCGACCTCTTCAAAGCCAAAGCGTTCTTCCTTGCGGATTGCCTTTACGATGTCTGCAACCTCGTAGCCGCGGAAATAGAGTTTTCCCTCAACGGGGTACAGGCCGTCCTCACGGCGCTCGTAACCTACAACGTTACCGATATTGGTTAGACCTACCAGTACTCCGGTACCGTCTTCGTTCCTAAGACCGCGCTTGACATCCAGTTTCTTGAAAAGTTCCGGATCCATCTTAGTGTGACCGCGCATACCGTCGGCAAGGCGGTAAATCAAATACTCCTTTTTGCTTTGAATGGTCATAATTAATTCTGTTTAAGACTGTTAAGTGTGGAGCCGGCGTTAAACCAAACCAGCTGCTGATTGTTGTAAGTATGCGATGCCTGCAGGGTGTTGGAGGTGCCGTCGGCGTGATGGAGCAGCACCTGGACCGGCTTGCCCGGCTGGATGCCGGAGCAGAGGATGTCAATGACATCGTCTTGGAGGACCAGGTCATAGTCCGCAGGATTGCAGAAGGTCAGGGCAAGCACGCCCTGCTTCTTGAGGTTGGTCTCGTGGATGCGGGCGAAGCTCTTTGCCAGGACCGCCTTCACTCCCATATAGCGGGGCTCCATTGCAGCGTGCTCGCGGCTGGAGCCCTCTCCGTAGTTGTCTTCAGCTACTATTATGCTTCCGGACGCCTTGTCCCTGTAAAGGGCCGCGGAGTCCGCAACGCTCATATCTTTGCCCTGAAGGGCGTTGTATACGCTTCCGCTTTCACCTGTGAAGGCGTTCACGGCACCCATCAGCAGGTTCTGCGAAATGTTCTGCAGATGGCCCCTGAAGCGCAGCCAGGGACCTGCCATAGAAATGTGGTCCGTGGTGCATTTGCCCTTGGTCTTGATGAGCAGGTGCAGCCCGGTGAAGTCCTTGCCGTCCCAGGCGGGGAAAGGCGCAAGGACCTGCAGACGCTTGCTCTGCGGGTCAATTACAGGCGCCGGACTGCCTTCCTGCGGGGCGATGAAGCCGGGGTCGCAGGCGGCGAAGCCCTGAGCCGGGAGCTCCGCTCCGGAAGGCTCGCTGAAGCGGAAACCGTCTATGCTGTCCGTGCGAGGATCAAAGTCCAGGCGGCCCGCAAAGGCAAGGGCCACAGCCATTTCCGGCGATACGATGAACGCGTGCGTCAGCGGGTTGCCATCGGCGCGCTTGGCGAAATTGCGGTTGAACGATGTAACTATGGTGTTTCGCTCAGGCACGCCCTGGGTATTGCGCTCCCACTGGCCGATGCAAGGCCCGCAGGCGTTGCTCATAACAACGGCTCCGGCCTTGCGGAGGATGTCCAGGAGGCCGTCGCGCTGCGCCGTGGCCTTGATCTTCTCGCTGCCGGGATTGACTATGAGGGCGGCCTTTGGCCTGAGCCCCGCGTCAAGCGCCTGCTTGGCCACGGAAGCCGCGCGGGCAATGTCCTGGTAGGAAGAGTTGGTGCACGAGCCTATGAGGGCGGCGCTGACCTGTGCGGGGAAGCTGTTCGCCGCAAGGCGCTCCTTCATTCCGGATACGCTGCAGGCGGCATCCGGAGTGAACGGGCCGTTTATGTGCGGCTCCAGCGCGCTCAGGTCAATCTCAATTACCCTGTCGTAATACTTTTCAGGGTCCTGCTCTATTTCAGGGTCAGCGCATAGGTATGCGCTGTATCTGTCACATTCATCAGCAATGTCAGCCCTTCCGCCGGCCTTGAGGTATGCGGCCATTGCCTTGTCATATGGGAACAGGGAAGTGGTGGCTCCAACCTCCGCGCCCATATTGCATATTGTTGCCTTGCCGGTGCAGGAGAGGGTCTTTGTGCCTTCTCCAAAATATTCTATTACGGAATTGGTCCCGCCCTTTACGGTCAGGATTCCGGCAAGTTCCAGGATGACGTCCTTGGCAGACGCCCATCCCTTGAGGGAACCGGAGAGTTTCACTCCAATTATCTTGGGGAACTTTAGCTCCCACTCCATTCCGGTCATTACGTCTACGGCATCCGCTCCTCCGACGCCCACGGCGAACATTCCAAGTCCTCCGGCATTGGGGGTGTGGGAATCAGTTCCAACCATCATTCCGCCCGGGAATGCGTAATTCTCAAGGATTTCCTGATGGATGATGCCTGCACCCGGCTTCCAGAATCCCATTCCGTAGCACGCCGCGGCGCCACGCAGGAAGTCATAGACTTCCGCGTTAGCCGCCTTGGCGGCGGGCAAGTCCTTCTCCACGCCGTCCTTGGCGCAGATAAGGTGGTCGCAATGGATGGTGGAAGGCACGCTTGTGCGGGCCTTTCCGGCATTCATAAACTGAAGCACCGCCATCTGGGCGGTAGCATCCTGCATTGCAACCCTGTCAGGGCTGAAATACGCATAGTCCTGGCCTCTTTTGTAAGGGGCCGGATCCTGTCCCTGGAACAGGTGGGCATAAAGGATTTTCTCTGCTAAAGTTAAAGGACGGCCAAGCGATTGGCGAGCCTTCTCCACTTTTTGAGCATAAGATGGATACTTGAACCACATATACGGAATAAACTACTAACTTTGCAAATATAATAAAAATTCTTACCTTTGACTATACGGTTAGTTAAGTATGAAAGTTCTTAAATTCGGAGGCACATCGGTTGGCTCCTGCCAAAGCCTCGCAAACGTCAAGAAAATATCGGAATCCCAGGATTCTTCAGTTATAGTTGTGGTGTCCGCCCTATCAGGGGTTACGGACGCCCTTTTGGATGTCAGCAAACAGGCTGAAATGTCCAATCCAGCGTATCCGGAGCTGTTTGAGAAGATCAAAGCCCGCCACTATGACCTGGTGGACGAACTGTTCCCGGACCAGGCCAGGAAGGCGGAGACAACAGCCAAGTTGGACGTCCTTTTTTCTGAGCTCGCAGACCTTCTCAAGGGAATATCCCTTTTGCATATACTTACAAAAAGGACCTCTGACCAGGTAGTAAGTTTTGGAGAGAGGCTTTCCTCCATAATCATATCTGAACTTATCGAGGGCGCGGAGCTCTATGACGCGCGTTCCCTTATAAAGACAATAGTACGCAACCATAAGGATGTGCCTGATTTCCAGGTTACCGGAAAACTTCTCAAGGAGGCTTTCAAGGATTTCAGGGGAAAGGGAAGGATTGCCGTCGTTCCCGGATTCATTTCCACTGATGCGGAATCCGGCATAATCACAAACCTTGGAAGGGGCGGATCTGATTACACCGCCAGCATAATTGCGTCTGAACTTGGAGCTGACTGCCTTGAGATCTGGACGGATGTGGACGGCTTTATGACAGCAGACCCCCGCATAATACAGACTTCCTATGTAATAAACGAGTTGAGCTATCAGGAGGCTATGGAGCTCTGCAATTTTGGCGCAAAGGTAATATACCCTCCTACGCTTTTCCCCGTCAGGGCCAAGAACATTCCCATCAAGGTTAAGAACACTTTCAATCCCGATGCTCCCGGAACTGTCATCAAAGAGGTTTGCGAGCGCCATCTGGACAGGCCGGTAACAGGTATCTCTTCCATCAGCGACACCTGTCTCATAACATTGTCCGGAAACTCAATGGTTGGAATAGTGGGTGTGGACGGAAGGATATTCAGCCGCCTGGCATCGTACAGCATCAGTGTGTTCCTCATCTGCCAGTCTTCTTCTGAGACAGGCATATCCATTGGAGTGGGCGCTTCCGATGCACCCCTTGCCTGCCAGATCCTGAACGAGGAGTTCGAGCACGAGATTGCAACCGGAGAGATCAACCCCATAAGCGCAGACTACGGCCTGGCAACCATAGCCATCGTAGGAGACGGAATGCGCCACAACGCCGGTCTTGCCGGAAAGCTGTTCAGCACCCTGGGCCGCAACGGCATAAGCGTAATAGCCTGCGCGCAGGGAAAAGACGAGACCAATATCTCATTCGTAGTTGACGGAAAGTATCTGCGCAAGTCCATAAATGTTATCCACGATGGTTTCTTCCTGTCTGAATATCAGGAACTTAACCTTTTCATATGCGGTGTTGGAACCGTGGGTGGAAAACTCATAAGGCAGATAGCCGCCCAGCAGCAAAGGCTCAAGGAAGAGCGCAACCTCAAACTGAACATAGTTGGAATAGCGCGCAGCACCAAGGCAGTCTTCGACCGTGGCGGAATAGACCTGTCAAATTACCAGGAACTCCTTGAAAAAGGCCTCCCGCTCAGGAATGTGCAGCACCTCAGGGATGAGATCATAGCAATGAACATATTCAACTCCGTGTTCGTTGACTGCACCGCCAGCGAGGACGTTGCATCCATATACAAGGACCTGTTTATGCACGGAGTTTCAGTGGTAGCCGCCAACAAGGTGGCCGCATCGTCAGAATACTCAAACTACCGCTGCCTCAAGGATACCGCCCGCAAGAGGGGAGTCAAGTTCCTTTTCGAGACCAATGTGGGCGCCGGCCTGCCAATCATCAACACCATCAACGACCTGGTGAACAGCGGCGACAAGATCATAAAGATTGAGGCCGTGGTAAGCGGAACGCTCAACTTCATCTTCAACACCCTTTCTGCGGACATCCCGTTCAGCCAGACCGTGCGTATGGCCAAGGAGCAGGGCTTCTCAGAGCCTGATCCGCGTGTGGACCTGTCTGGAAAGGATGTAATCCGCAAACTTGTCATCCTGGCCCGCGAAGCAGGATATGAAGTCAACCAGGAAGACGTCAAGGCGGACCTCTTCATCCCTACGGAGTTCTTCAACTGCAGCCTTGAGGAGTTCTGGCAGAAACTGCCTTCCCTGGACGCAGGATTCGAGGAGCGCCGCAAGCAACTGGAGGCTGAGAACAAGCACTGGAGGTTCGTGGCAAAGATGGAGGAAGGTCAGCTGTCAGTGGGCCTGGCGGCATTCCCTCAGCTGCATTCGTTCTATAAGCTGGACGGATCCAACAACATAATCCTCCTGACAACAAGGCGTTACAACCAGCATCCAATGCTCATCCAGGGCTATGGCGCAGGCGCAAGCGTAACGGCGGCGGGAGTTTTCGCAGACATTATGAGCATAGCCAATATCTAGCCTATGAAAAAAACCATAAAAGTATTCGCACCGGCTTCCATAGCAAATATGGGATGCGGCTTTGACATTATGGGAATGGCGCTTGACGAGGTAGGAGACATCCTGCAGATCAGCGCAGAGGAGGGTGAGGGCATCACCATTGAGAACCAGTCAGGAGTGCCCCTTCCGGATGACATAGAGATGAACGTGATAACCCCGGTTATCCGCAAGTTCTTCCAGATTACCGGCACTTCCGCCAAGATAGACGTGGTTATACTCAAGAAGATATATCCGGGTTCCGGAATAGGCTCCAGCGCCGCTTCCAGCGCCGCCGCTGCCTATGGGATGAACGAACTGTTCGGCTGTCCGCTGAGCGAGGAGGAGGTGGTGATATGCGCAATGGAGGGCGAAAACCTGGCCAGCGGCGGATATCACGCGGACAATGCGGCGCCCGCCGTTATGGGAGGCATAATCCTCATCCGCGGATATGAGCCGCTGGACGTAATAAAGCTTCCGGTTCCGGGAAATTTCTACTGCGCAATGATCCATCCTGCAATTGTGGTTTCCACAAAGGAGGCGCGCAGCATAATGCCCAAGGAGATCCCTATGCACACGGCAGTGCTTCAGTGGGGCAACGTGGGCGGTCTGGTTGCAGGCCTCTATTCAGGCAATATCGCCCTTATAGGCCGTTCAATGAAGGATGGTGTGGCGGAGCCTTACCGCAAGCAGTTCATCCCCGGCTTTGACGAGCTTCGCGAGAAACTGACGGCCGCGGGAGCCCTGGCAATGAACATTGCAGGCTCCGGTCCGTCCGTGTTCGCGCTCGCGGACAAATACGAGATAGCCCACTCGGCGGAGGCCATCCTCAAGGAGCATTTCGACGCCCTGGGAATAGGGTATGAGTCCTTCGTGGTGAAAGTTTCCAACAAGGGAGCCAAACTGGTAGCGTAGCCGTCCGATGAAGTATTATTCCACAAACGGGAAAGCGCCCCTGGCTGACCTGCGCAAGGCTGTTGTAAAAGGCCTGGCGGAGGACAGGGGACTGTATATGCCCCAGAGCCTCAAGAGGCTCCCGGACAGCTTTTTTGACACGATAGACAAGCTCTCCTTCCAAGAGATAGCGTTCAATGTGGCTCAGTCCTTCTTTGGGGAGGATATCCCCGCAGACCGCCTCAAGGCCATAGTATATGACACCCTCAGCTTTGACTGCCCGGTTGTCAAGGTTACGGACAGCATCTATTCACTGGAACTGTTCCACGGCCCAACCCTGGCGTTCAAGGACGTAGGAGCCCGCTTTATGGCAAGGCTCCTGCAGTACTTCCGTGACGGGGACGGCCTGGTGAACGTGCTGGTGGCCACCTCCGGAGACACGGGAAGCGCCGTTGCAAACGGCTTCCTGGGCGTGGAGGGCACAAGGGTGTTCGTCCTTTATCCAAAGGGCAAGGTCAGCCCCATACAGGAATGCCAGTTCACAACCCTGGGACGCAACATCACGGCCCTGGAAATAGACGGCGTCTTTGACGACTGCCAGGCCCTGGTGAAAAACGCCTTTATGGACGATGAGCTCAACTCCCTGATGAAGCTCACCTCCGCAAACAGCATAAACGTGGCCCGTTTCCTGCCGCAGTCCTTCTACTATTTCTACGCTTACGCGCAGATGAAGGCCCGCGGCCTTGCGGACAACCTGGTTGTCTGCGTGCCCAGCGGCAATTTTGGAAACATCTGCTCCGCACTCTTCGCCAAGGCGATGGGCCTTCCGATAAAGAGGTTCATAGCGGCAAACAACATAAACGACGTTTTCTACAAGTACCTCCAGACAGGAGTCTATACCCCCAAGCACAGCGTGCAGACGCTGGCCAATGCTATGGATGTGGGCGATCCAAGCAATTTCGCCCGAATCCTGGACCTTTACGGGGGCAGCTGGGAAAATATACGCAAAGACATTTCAGGGGCCGTAGTGAACGATTCTGCCATAAAGAAAAGCATTCTGGAGTGCTGGCACGACAACGCGTATCTGCTGGACCCGCACGGGGCCTGCGGATTCCGCGCGTTGAGCGACGGCCTGCAGCCCGGTGAGGCGGGCGTCTTCTGCGAGACCGCCCATCCCGCCAAGTTCAAGGATACCGTGGAGAAGGTCATCGGGGAACCCGTGGCCATCCCTGAGAGACTGGCGGAGTTTATGAAAGGGCAGAAGCAGGCGGTGAGCCTCCCAAAAGATTTCGAAGATTTCAAGTATTACCTTAAAACGACAGCAAGATGAAAGTAGCCATTGTAGGTGCAAGCGGCGCCGTAGGTCAGGAGTTCCTCAAAGTATTGGCCGAGAGGAATTTCCCAATTGACGACCTGGTACTCTTTGGATCCGAGCGCAGCGCAGGAACCAAGTACACATTCAAAGGAAAGGAATATGAAGTAAAGCTTCTACAGCATAATGACGACTTCAAGGATGTAGACATTGCTTTCACGTCCGCCGGAGCCGGCACGTCCAAGGAGTTTGCCAAGGACATCACCAAGTACGGAGCCATTATGATTGACAACTCCAGCGCCTTCAGGATGGACCCTGACGTCCCCCTTGTAGTGCCTGAGTGCAACGCGGCTGACGCTTTGAACCGCCCTCGCGGAATCATCGCGAACCCTAACTGCACCACCATAATGATGGTGGTTGTACTGAACCCCATCGAGAAACTCTCCCATATCACCCGTGTACACGTTGCCAGCTATCAGTCCGCTTCCGGCGCAGGCGCCCAGGCGATGGCTGAACTTGAGCAGCAGTACAAGGACATTGCTGAAGGCAAGCCCGTTACGGTCAAGAAATTCGCCTACCAGCTGGCCTACAACGTAATCCCCCAGGTGGATGTGTTCACTGACAACGGATACACCAAGGAGGAGATGAAGATGTTCAACGAGACCCGCAAGATTATGCATTCCGATGTCAAGTGCTCCGCGATGTGCGTGCGCATCTCCGCCCTCCGCTCCCATTCCGAGGCGGTTTGGATTGAGACCGAAAAGCCGCTCGACGTCCGCAAGGTGCAGGCTGCGCTTGCCAGCGCTCCCGGCGTAACCCTCAAGGACGATCCTGAGGAGCACGACTATCCTATGCCTCTGTACACCGCAGGGAAGGACAACGTCTACGTTGGACGCGTCCGCAAGGACCTCACCAACGACAACGGCATAACCCTCTGGCTCTCAGCGGACCAGATCAAGAAGGGCGCTGCCCTGAATGCGGTTCAGATTGCCGAGTACCTTATTGCGCAGAAAGGTTAGCCTTGCGCTTGCCAAGCCAGAAGAAGAACAGGGCGAGCGGGATAAGGAAACTTGCCAGTCCAATATAGGCCGTATAGACTTCAGGAATGTTGAAACCTATCTTGGCTGTACATATGAACGTGGTGCAGACGGAAGTCATAAAGCACGCGGGGAAAAGGGTCATCAGATAGTATGGCTCTTTTCTCTTATATACCAGATATACCGTCAGCGCCCAGAAGGTGAATATTGAAAGGGCCTGGTTGGACCATCCGAAATATCTCCAGATGACATCAAAGCCGTTGGCGTTGGCAATGTTGAACCAAAGCAGGGCTCCTGTCACAACAAAGATGGGGATGCTGACCGCGAGCCTCTTGGAGATGTTCTTCTGCTCAATGTTGAAGGCGTCCGCAATTATGAGGCGGGCGGAGCGCAGGGCCGTATCACCGCTGGTGATAGGCGCCGCGACAACGCCAAGGAGGGCCAGGATGCTTCCCACTGTTCCAAGCCAGTGCTTGCAGACAACGTTTACGACCTGTGGCGCAGCCGTGATGTTTTCAGCTCCCATCTCCACATTTCCTCCGGCGTAGAAGAAATAACCGGATACCGTTGCCCATATTACGGCGATGACTCCTTCTGTGATCATTGCTCCGTAATAAACCGGACGGCCAAGCTTCTCGTTCTTGATGCACCTGGCCATAAGGGGGGACTGGGTTGCGTGGAAGCCGCTTATGGCTCCGCAGGCTATGGAGATGAACAGGCAGGGGAAGATCTTTCCGTTCTGGGGTGTCCTGTTCTGGAGGCCGTCCCATATTTCAGGTACTCCGCCGGGCCACTTTACAAGGAGGCATACCAGCATAGATACCGCCATAAAAATGAGGGAGAACGCAAAGATTGGATATATCTTGCCGATGATCTTGTCAATTGGAACCAGGGTTGCAATGATGTAGTAAACCAGGATTGCCACTACGCAGATCATCTGTACGGACACGCTGCCTTCCTTGATGAGGTTGCCAAGGATGACGGCCGGGCTGTAAACGAACACTGCGCCCACAAGGAGAAGCAGGAGTACGCTGAAGGCCAGCATCACGGCCTTTGTCCTCTTGCCAAGGTATTTGCCCACGATCTCAGGGAGGCCTATTCCTCCGTTTTCAACGGATACCATTCCGGACAGGTAGTCGTGCACGGCACCGCCAAAGACGCATCCAAGGACTATCCACAGATAGCAGGACGGGCCGAACATTGCGCCAAGGATGGCACCAAAGATAGGGCCTGTTCCGGCAATGTTCAGGAACTGGATCATATAGACTTTCCAGGTTGGCATTGGGATGTAGTCCAGGCCGTCGAATTTTGTGTAGGCGGGGGTTTTCCTTTCCGGGTCCGGCCCGAAGGCGCCCTCAGTGAACTTTCCGTAAAGCACGTACCCCACAAGCAGGAGTACAATGCAGATGATCATTGTAACCATATGTTAATTCTTTTTTACGGGGTCGCAAGTGAGGCCCACTCCAAGTTTCTTGAATATTTTGCGGTCCACCTCGCTAAGGAGCACGGTGGAGTGCACCTGGCAGCCGTTGAGGAGCGGCAGGCAGGCAAGCGCCTTGCGGCAGTTATCGTCATTGATGCTGAGCACTGAAAGGGCCACGAGGACTTCGTCCGTGTGGAGGCGCGGGTTCTTTCCGTGGAGGAAGGAGACCTTGGTCTTCTGGATGGGCTCGATCATATACTCAGGGATGAGCTTGATCTGGTGGTCGATGCCGGCCAGATGCTTGATGGCGTTGAGGATGAGCGCGGCGCTGGGCCCCAGAAGGGGGCTGGTCTCCGCGCTTATCAGGGTGCCGTCCTGCAGCTCGATGGCTGAGGAAGGAACGCCGGACTTCTCCTTGCGCTCCCTTGCGGCAACGGTGGCGCGGCGGTAGTCCGTGGTAATGCCAAGCTGCTTCATCAGAAGGCGTATCTTGTTGACTTCATTGTCGTTGCGCTGGCCGTCGGCAAGTCTGCCAAGGGCTTCGTAGTAGCGGCGGATGACCTCGTTCTTGGAGGCTTCGCAGCAAAGGGCATCGTCCTTGATACAGTAGCCTATCATATTGACGCCCATATCGGTTGGGGACTTGTAGGGGCTTTCTCCGTAGATGCCTTCGAAGAGGGCCTTGAGGACGGGGAAGATCTCAATGTCTCGGTTGTAGTTGACGGCGGTCTTGCCGTAGGCCTCAAGGTGGAACGGGTCAATCATATTGATGTCGTTGAGGTCTGCGGTGGCGGCTTCGTAGGCGATGTTGATGGGGTGCTTGAGAGGCAGGTTCCAGATGGGGAAGGTCTCGAACTTGGCGTAGCCGGCCTTGATTCCGCGCTGGTTCTCCTGGTAGAGCTGGCTCAGGCACACGGCCATCTTGCCGCTGCCGGGGCCAGGGGCGGTGACAATCACAAGGGGACGGGTGGTCTCTACGTAATCGTTCTTGCCAAAGCCTTCGTCAGAGTCAATGAGGTCTACGTTGTTGGGGTAGCCCTCGATGGTGTGGTGGTAGTACACTTTGATGCCAAGCCACTCCAGGCGGCTGCGGTAAGCGTCTGCGCTTGCCTGGCCGTTGTAGTGGGTGATGACCACGGAGCTGACCATAAAGCCGCGGGAGATGAATTCGTCGCGAAGGCGGAGGAGGTCCACGTCGTACGTGATGCCAAGGTCTGCGCGCATCTTGTTCTTCTCTATGTCTACCGCGCTTATGACAATTACTATTTCAGCATCGTCCTTGATCTGGTCAAGCATCTTGAGCTTGTTGTCAGGCTCGAATCCGGGGAGTACGCGGCTGGCGTGGTTGTCGTCGAACAATTTGCCTCCGAATTCCATATAGAGCTTGTCGCCGAATTCGGCGATTCTTTCCTTGATGCGTTCGGATTGGATCTTAAGATATTTGTCGCTGTCGAAACCGTATTTCATAAGATTGAATGATAAATACGGGATACAAAAATAGTAAAAAATGTCTATATTTGAAAGACTAAAACTAATTACAATGGATACTCAGCAGAAATTTGTCATTACCATCAACCGCCAGTTCGGCACCAACGGACGCCAGATTGCAAACCAGATTGCCGCCAAGCTGGGCGTTAAGATAGTTGACCGCCAGATCCTTTCAGGTCTTGCCCAAAAGATTAACCTCCCGGAGGATGATATCCAGAAAATGGAACGCAAGAAACCAACTTTCTGGGAAAGGGTTTCTTACTATTACAGGAATTCTCCGGCAATGATAAGCACCCCCAGCGTGGACCTTATGGGCTTGACATCTTCCCAGGTATACAAGGAGCAGGTTGACATAATGAGATCCATTGCAGAGGAGGAATCCTGCGTGGTTGTCGGCCGTCTTGGCTTCCAGGTGTTCAAGGACCATCCCAACCACCTGAGCATTTTCCTATTCTCCAACGAGGAGGACCGTGTCCTCAAGGTTATGGAAATGTACGGCATCTCAAAGGCGGAAGCCCTCAAGCAGATCAAGCAGGTTGATGATGCCCGCGAGGAGTTCACCCGCGAATTCACCGGCAGGGAGCGCAACGACGCCACCAACTATGACCTTGCCATCAACGTCAGCACCTGGGGCGAGCAGGGCACATTTGACCTTTTAATGTCCCTTGTAGAGAAATAGACATATTGCTCCGGAGCCAGTCAGGGGCAACCCCTGACTGGCATCCTGCGCCTTCTCAAAGGCTTTCAGATATGTTATTGGCGATGCCCTGGACCAGGCGGTTCAGGGCTTCTTTGCTGGCCCAGCCTATGTGGGGGGTGAAGGAGAGGCGCTCCGGGTGGGTGGTGTGGAGGAGGGGATTGTCCGCCGGGAGAGGCTCGGACGTGAATACGTCCAGGCCGGCTCCGGCAATCCGCTCCCCGCTGATGGCATCGGCAAGGGCCTGCTCGTTTACGATGCCGCCGCGGCCGATGTTGATGATGATGGCGGAGGGGCGCATCAGGGCGAGCTCACGAGCCCCTATGAGCCCGTTGGTGCGGGCGTTGAGCGGGGCGTGGATGCTCACTATATCGGACGAAGTCATAAGCGTGTCAATGTCCACGCTGGGGTAATCCTTGCAATGCGAGGTGCCGGAGGTAGAGAAGTAGATTACTTTCATCCCGAAGGCTTGGGCCGCAGCGGCAACCCTCTGGCCAATGGTGCCCATTCCCACTATTCCCATAGTCTTTCCGGCCAGTTCCGTGAAGGGACGGCTGACCTCAGTGAAGATAGGGCTGGCGGAGTAGGCGCCGTCCTTGACGTATGCGTCGTAACTGGCGGGGCGGCATAGCAGGTTCAGGATGAGCGCGAAGGTCAGCTGCACTACGGAATCCGTGGAGTAGCCGGCGACGTTCTTCACGGGGATGCCCCGCTCCGCGGCGGCGTCCAGGTCAATGTTGTTCACGCCGGTGGCGGCTTCGCATATAAGCTTCAGCCGCGGCGCCGCGTCCATCAACGCTGCAGTTACCTTTACCTTGTTGATGATGAGGACTTCCGCGTCCCTGACCCTTTCAAGGGCCTCCGCAGGGGATGAATAAGTGTAACATACAAGTTCTCCAAGGGCTGCGATTGGCTCCAGGGAAGCCGCGCCCAATGTGGATGCATCCAGGAATACTATCTTCATGTCTCTCTTTTTAATACACAAATATACTCATTGTCCGTATATTTTGTTAAATTTGAAATCAGTATATCAATCCGTAAATCCATATGAAAAAACTAATCCTGGCTCTTGCGGCCGTCCTGGCATTGGCATCCTGCGCCAAGCCGGTCACCCATTGCGTGAATCCACTTACCTACACTGACATCCCTGACAATGACGTAATCAGGGTGGGGAAGGACTATTACATGGTAAGCACTACAATGTATTTCTGCCCGGGTGCGCCTATTATGCACTCCAAAGACCTAGTTCACTGGGAGATAATCAGCTACATCTACGACTATCTTGCAGATGACGACATCTACAACCTGCAAAACGGCAGGAACGCTTACGGCAAAGGCCAGTGGGCCACTTCGCTGCGCTATGTAGACGGCACATACTACGCCCTGTTCATAGCTAACGACCAGCGCAAGACATATGTTTACTATACGGATGACATTACCAAGAGCTACTGGAAGAGGAATGTGATAGACCGCCCGTTCCACGATGCATCCCTCCTCTTTGAGGACGGACACGTATATGTTGTCTGGGGTAACGGAGATCTCCGCATCACGGAGCTCAAGCCGGACCTGACAGGCGTGCTGGAAGGGGGAGTGGACCAGCTGCTTATCTCCGCACCGCGTCAGGGAATCAACCTGCGTGCAGAGGGCGCACACATATATCACATAGGGGATTATTACTATGTGCTTGAGATTGACTGGCCGCGCGGCGGCGTACGGACGGAGACCTGCTGGCGCAGCAAGGAGCTCCTGGGCGAGTACGAGAGCAAGGTGGTGCTCCAGGGCAAGTTTGACGGCCGTAACGACGGTGTTGCCCAGGGCGCAATCTTCGATACTCCAAAGGGAGACTGGTACGCGGTTATGTTCCAGGATCACGGAGCGGTTGGCCGTATCCCTACGCTCCAGCCTGTGAAGTGGGAGGACGACTGGCCAATCCTTGGAGACGAAACCGTTCCTGTAAAGGAATTTGACGTAAACCTCAAGCCTTTCGGAGAGAACAGGGTTTGGGCCAGCGACGAGTTCGATGCCACCGCCCTTGACCTGGTATGGCAGTGGAACCACAAGCCGGTTGACAGCGCCTGGTCACTTTCAGAGCGCCCGGGTTGGATGACCCTCTCCGCACTTCCAGCAACAAAGATTGCCGATGCCCGCAATACGCTTACACAGCGCTCCGTGGGCCCGGCTTGCGAGAGCGCCGTCAAGTATGACGTCTCCGGCCTCAAGCCGGGCGACCACGCCGGCTTCTGCGCATTCCAGAGCAACTTTGCAGCCCTTGAGATTGAGGTGGCGGAAGACGGTACAAAGGCTCTCGTGGGCCTGAACCGTCAGGAGGAATTCCTGCGCATCCCCTTCACTGGAAACGACGTATGCTTCAAGCTGATCTTCGATTTCAATACTGACAGGGCCAAGGTGGCATACTCGCTTGACGGAAACAGCTGGACAATTCCTGATTACGAGCTCCAGATGCGTTACACGCTGGATTACTTCACCGGATACCGTCCGGCCATCTACTGCTACAACTCTACCGGTGTCCAGGGCGGCAAGCTTGCCGTAGACTGGTTCCACCAGGAGCAGAAAGGACTTTAAATGAATCGCTTAAGACTTTTTATTGCGGTGCTGCTGTTGACCGGCGGCACCGCATTTGCGCAAAGCCGCAAAGTAGATGCATACTTTACCACATCCGAGATGCCGGACCTGGTCAAATGGCTTCCGGCGCCGCCGGACACTAGCAGCGTGCAATTCATCTACGACATCTCCCGCTATTACTGGGGTAAGGCGCAGCGCCAGGACCCTGTACGTGCAGACATTGCCATCCGTGATGCAGAGTACAGCCTGAGCCGCATCATCAAGGAGTTCAGTGAACCTTTCGGTATGGAGATATCCCAGGAAGGCACCCCGGAGATCTATAAGGTTCTCCAGGAAGGTACAGCCACCTGCGACAGCATCTGCACCAATCCCAAGAAGTACTATATGCGCAAGCGCCCCTTCGTGCTGATGGACGAAGGGACTCTGACGCCTTCGTCCGAAGCCAGCCTATCGCGCAGCGGCTCCTACCCTTCAGGCCATACCATCCTTGGCTGGAGCGCCGCCCTGCTGTTGATGGAAATCAACCCCGCCAGGGCGGATACGCTCCTGGCTCGCGGGATGATGTTCGGCGAGAGCCGCGCCGAATTCCTCCGCCTCACCTCCCCCTAACCCTCCCGGTTGCGTCCCCCTCTGCCTTTTGCCCATCCCCCCAATAATTGATTAACGTGTAAATTTTGTATTGCTAAGGTTAAACATAATGTTTATTTTGTCCTCGAGCAGCCACTGGAGGCGGCGGATTGAGGATGAAGATAAACGATCGTCTGCTACGTCAAATCGTATCTGATTTGGGCTTGGACATTCCTTTTGTAAAGGGCAGAAACATATCTATTAAGAACTGTTGGCATTTCAGCACCGACGGCAATGCGGTGGATGCCATTTTCCTGGATGAGGAAGATTTCATCAACGGGATGAACAGGATTTATGTCCTGGCCAGGAAACATAATATCGTTATCCTGGCTTTCTCCCTGATGGATACTCACGTACACTTTATCCTATGGGGATCATTTGACGACTGTAACCGTTTTATGCACGATTATGTCAAGGCTACGTCCCGCTATATAACCCTTACGCACGGTGACAGGAAGAAACTCGCGGATGTTCCCATCCATCACCAGGTTGTAGATTCGGACTTCTACCTCAAGACAGTAATCTGTTATGTAATCAAGAACGCCCCGGTAGGAGGAATCAATTTCAATGCTTTGGATTACCCCTGGTCCAGCGGTCCCCTTTATTTCCGACGACCCGGTTACTGGAGCGCACCTGCCTGGCTGACCGAATCGGGAGGAAGCAAGGAAACCGAAATGGGAAATTATCAGAAACGGCTTCTTCTTAAGACCCAGGTAATTATTGACGGCAACATCCCTGTGATAGGCCGTTTGGTATTCCCTGGAGAATATGTGGCATTTGAGTTGGTGGAACGGCTGTTCAAGACCTGCAAGAGTTTCAACTATTTTATGTGTATCAGCAAAGAAGATGATGTTGAATCTCGGGGCGGGATAATCTCCCATCTGTCAATACCAATGCAGGAGATGCGTCAGCACAAGAATGAAGTATGCAGGGAACTGTTCGGCATAGGTAGCACCAAAGGTCTGAATACCGGTCAGCGTCTGAAACTGGCCAAAGTCCTGAAAAGCCGTTACAACAGCTCCCTCAAACAGGTTGCCAGACTCTCTGGACTGGTTTATGAGGAGGTCAAAAACCTATTATGAAATTCGGAAGGATGAGTGGTATGCCCTGCAGATAGTTAGGAGGCGTATCAACCGTCCTTCCGGGCCCAAATGGCCCCGGAGGGACGCCCTATATGCTCTCCAGCCCCCTCTAACACCTCCTCCCCGTCCCTCCGAATTTCATCAGCGTTGACTAAGTGCCCGGAGGGTGGGGTGGTGAAAACCCGTGGCCGCCCATGGCCTCGTGAATGGGTGTCGTGAGCGAAGCGAGGGACGGGATGGAGCGAAGCGGAAGGTTTTCACCACCCCACCCTCCGGGCACTGTGAAGGTACGGAGCGGGACAGAATTGTGGTAGGGGAGGAAAAGAGTAAGGGGTGGGAAGTGCTTTCGGCGTCAAGCGTGCTTTGTTGCACTTCCCACCCCTTACTCTTTCCCGAGCCGGGTGGCCGGTTATGGTTGGTTAACTAGATCTGAACATCAATGCTCTGGAGGTCCTTGTCAAGTGAGGAACCGCCGTAGAGGATCTGGTACTTGCCGTGCCTGAGGGTAAGACCGTCCTTGGCAGCGTCATAGAAGTAGAATGCCTCGTCGCTGAGCTGAACGGTAACGGTCTCTGTTGCACCTGCGGCAATGTTAACCCTCTTGAAGCCCTTGAGGGACTTGATAGGAGCGTCAGGATTGTCAAGAGCCTTAACGTAAACCTGGATAACCTCGTCGCCGTCCTTTGCACCGGTATTGGTAACGGGAACGGTAAGGGTCATAGCATTAGGCTTGCCGGCTACCTTGCCCTCTCCATAGCTGAAGGTGGTGTAGCTGAGTCCGTAGCCGAAAGGATACAGAGGCTGTCCCTTGAAGTACCTGTAGGTCCTGTTCTCCATAGAGTAGTCCTGGAAGTCAGGAAGCTGGTCTGAAGAAGCGTAGAATGTAACAGGAAGACGTCCGGCAGGGTTGTAGTTGCCAAAGAGGACATCAGCTGCGGCAATACCGCAAGCCTGTCCGCCGTACCAGGCCTGGATAAGGGCGTCGTACTTGCTCTCAACATTGCCAAATGCAATTGCGCTTCCGGATACGTTGATCAGGACAACAGGCTTGCCTGTTGCGTCAAGCGCTGCAAGGAGATCCTGCTGAACCTGAGGAAGCTCGATGCTTGAACGGTCGTGGCCTTCACCCTCGACATCGGAAGAAATACCGCTGACCATTACAATCACGTCGGCATCCTTGATGTTTGCCAGTACAGGAGCGAAGTCTGTGGGCCTGCGGCTGTAGATGTCAAATGTGAAGGATGCGGAGCGGGCCTCGGGCTGAGCGAGTTCAATTTCCACGTCATATTTCTGGCCTGCCTTTACAGGGAAGGTGGTAGGAGCCATTCCTCTGCCGAAGCCGCCGAAGCCGCCTCTACCGGCAGGAGCGCCTGCCTGCTCGGCGATGGTCTTGCCGTTAACCTTGAAGGTATACTTGCTGCTTCCGCGTACGCTGTAAACCATATCGCCGGTGAAATCGGAAACGAATGATCCGGTGTAGCGTGCGGAGAAGTTGGTCATACTGATGCCGTCAATCCAAGGGCAGTCCTCGTGTGCGAGGGCCGGAGAAGTGGTGTTGAGGTTGAGAGGCTGGGTGTAGTCAGTTGTAGCAGCTGCGTTGCCGGCCCACTCTGTTCCGTTGAAGTACTCTGCGTGGAGACCCTTTCCGCCGTTCATACGGGAGATGAAGTGGTTGGTGATGAAAGGATCTGTAAGGTCGCAGGCGCGCTCGTAGATGATCTTGGCACCGGGAGCTGCGTCCTTGATAGCGCCAAGGATGGTCTTGGTGTTGGCGGCGGTGGGGTATCCGTTGTAGTTTCCAAGGATGACGCGGGCGTCATCGGCATTAGGACCTACAACAGCGATGGTGATGTTGTCCTTGCGCAGAGGCAGGATGTTGTTGTCGTTCTTGAGGAGGACGATGGCCTCTCGGGCTGCCTTCTTGGCAAGCTCTGTGTGCGCGGGGCTGCTGAGGTCAGCCTCGCCAAGGTTTGCCCAAGGAAGGCTCTCCTCCGGATCGAACATACCAAGCTCGAAGCGTGAGGTGAGGATGCGGCGTACATTCACGTCGATGTCGGCCTCGGAGATGAGACCCTTCTCGACAGCCTCTACGAGGGCCCTGTAACTGGTACCGCACTCAACGTCGGTTCCTGAAAGGATGGCGTCGGCAGCAGCGGAAGCAGCGTCAGGGTGAGTGCCGTGCCTGCTGGCAGAGTAGAAGTCTCCAATTGCGCCGCAGTCTGATACTACTATGCCGTTGAATCCCCACTTGTCGCGGAGGATGTCCTGGAGGAGCCTGTCGCTTGCGCAGCAAGGCTCGCCCTCATAACGGTGGTAGGCGCACATAACTTCCTGTACGTTTCCTTTTTCAACGATGCTCTGGAAAGCGGGGAGGTAGGTCTCCCAAAGGTCACGCATTGATACGGAAACATCGAACTGGTGGCGCAGGGGCTCCGGTCCGCTGTGAACCGCATAGTGCTTTGCGCAGGAGTGCAGCTTGTAGTATTTCTTGTCGTTGCCCTGCATTGCGAGCACGGTCTGGGTTCCCATAACGGCGCTCAGGTAAGGGTCCTCGCCAGGGGTCTCCTGTCCGCGTCCCCAACGCGGGTCACGGAAGATGTTTACGTTAGGGCACCAGAAGGAAAGGCCGTTGTGCCAGATGCCGCCGCTTGTCTGGGTTACGCCCATCTGATGATGGTCTGTAGTGTTCCAGACTGCGCGGGCCTCGTCGGACACGGCTGTGTAGATCTCGAACTGCTGCTCGGCGTCAAAGGTGGCGCCAAGGGCAATTACCTGAGGGAATACGGTAACGTCGTCGTAGCAGATTCCGTGGCAGGCCTCGTTCCACCAGTTGTAGGCGGGGATGTCAAGCCTGTCAATGGAAATGGAACCGTTCTGCATAAGTCCCACTTTCTCTTCAAGGGTGAGGAGTGAAAGCAGGTTGTCAACCCTCTTTTCCAGTTTGATCTTTGGATTCTGGTAGGGGTATTCGTACTTTGTTTGCTGGCATCCTGCAAGCAGCAGGGAAGAAGCCAACATCAATAGGAGTAGAGTTTTTTTACACATAATATTGTGACAATTGTATGAAATAATCCGTTTTGGGGTATTATATACAAATTTCTAAAAAAAATTCTTAATAAAGAATACTGGATAATATTTTATAAATTTGTCACGGATTATGGTGCCTTGCCGGGCGGTTCCGGCAGGCTCAAAAGGGAAGCCGGTGCAAATCCGGAACTGTGCCCGCAGCTGTGAAATCCATAACGGTACCCTATCATTACGCCATTGTCCCCAAGGGGATGAGAAGGCAGGGACCGGGACCAGTCAGAAGACCTGCCATAGTCAAGTTGAACAAACGGGCTCGGGGACAAGTCCTGGTTTAAACGTAAATCTGATATGAAAAAAACTGCATTGCTATTGCTCTGTGGCGCTCTCTTTATGGGCGCCTGCCAGAAGATTGAACAGCACGAGATTCCATCCAAAGACAACGGCCTTACAGGCGTCATTGTAAACGTTGACAATTTTGCCAACCAGGCAAACAAGGTATTCCTGCTCAACGAGGGAAGTTTGGGTTCAAACAACTCCACCTTGGATTTCCTGCGCCTTCCCGCCGGCCTTTATATTACCGATGCCTTTGGGAAGATGAACCCCTCAGTGCGCGGAGGCCTTGGAGATGTTGGTAACGACGTGGCCGTCATCAATAACGAATTGTGGATTGTGGTGAACAACTCCGGTTTGGTCGAAGTGATTTCCTGCGATGATGAAACGGAGGTCAAGGCCATCAGCGTTCCTACGCCGCGCAACATAGCCTTTGACGCGAACTATGCCTATGTGACTTCCTGGGCGGGCGCGTTTGCCCAATATGAGGGTTATAACCTTGTCGATTATTCCAATCCCAAAGGTCAGGTATACAGGATAAACCTCAAGACCAAGGCTGTTGAAGGCCATATAGAAGTTGGTTACCAGCCGGAAGGAATCGCCTGTTACAATGGTAACATTTATGTGGCGAACTCCGGAGGACTTGTTCTGCCTCCTGCCTATTCTTATGATAACACTGTAAGCATAATAGACGCCGCAACATTTACCGTTGCTAAGGAAGTAGAGGTCCAGATCAATCTGAAGAATGTATATTCTGACGGCAAGGGTAATATCTATGTGACAACTATGGGCAATTATGATGATGTCCATTCCGGCCTTTATATGCTTAAGGCAGCCAGCCCGGACAGTCCGGTACACGTTGCGGATTATGTCAGCGTGTCCACAATCAATGGAGATACCGTTTATTGCATTGGTACCGAGACAGAATTCGAGTGGGGCGCGGACCACTCATACAGTTCATTCACGGTAAGGAACGGCGTTAAAACCGCACTGACCCTTAACCTGACACATAACACTCCTTATTCCATAGGAGTCCTGAATGAAAACACCATTTTTGTAGGCGAGCTTGCACTGTCTTCTTATGAAGATGAGGGCGAGACCAAATGGTCCTCTGATTATTTCAATCCGGGATCCGTCACCTGCTACTGGCACGGTAACAAGCTCTGGACCGTCCAGGCGGGTGTCTGCCCCGGCCATTTTGCAATCTATTAGTGCGTCGTACGGGTCTCATAGCATTGATGGTATCCGTCTGCTGCAGCCTTTCAGCCCAGCAGACGGATACCCTTGTGGAGGCAAGGGTGTTTTCCTATAAAGTCCGGCCGGTGGTGAGGCCTTCCGAGCAGGTGGCCTTCCTGCCGGGGCAGGTAAGGCCGTCTGCGCAGGTGAGTGAGCTGCTGAGGCGCTTCACGGGGGTTCAGGTAAAGGACTACGGTGGAGTGGGCGGCCTCAAGACCATCAATGTCAGGAGCCTGGGAAGCGAGCACGTGGGCGTGTTCCTGGATGGAATCCAGATAGACAACGCCCAGAATATGCAGGTTGACCTGGGGCGGTTCTCGGTGGATGGCCTGAGTGCAGTGGCGCTGTATAACGCGGTCAAGACCCAGCGACTGCAGACGGCAAAGGAGTACGCATCGGGCGCAGCCGTTCATCTTTTAAGCGAGGAACCTCCCCTGATATGGAAAGACAGCGAATACAAAGTCCGTTTCAGAGGTGGATCTTTCGGGACCGTCAATCCGTCCTTTCAATGGAACCGCCGTCTGGGGAAAGTCCTCTTGAGAGTAGGGGCGGAGTTCCTCTCCAGCAATGGAAAATACAAATACGATTACTTTGGGACCCCGCTGACCAGGGAGAACGGCGACATCATCAGCCTTCGCCTGGACACCCGCCTGTCCGGAAAGCTGATGGAGGGGAAGTGGAACCTGCTGCTGTACGGGTATGGCTCCGAGCGGGGCTTCCCGGGGCCGGTAATCCGCCGCCCGGAAGAATTCCCGTTCAGCGCGGAGCGCCAGGCGGACAGGGACCTTTTTGCCCAGGGAGGCTGGACCAAGGACTGGACGGAGCGTTATTCCTCTGCCGTCAAGTTCAAATATTCCAACAATTACACACACTACAACACGCATCCTGAGAAGAATCCGATGGCGCTGCCGTACAACCTCCATTACTGGCAGCAGTCTACGTATATCTCACTGGCCCAGTCGCTTGGATTGAGCGATCCCTGGTCCGTGGATCTCAGCACAGACTTTCAGCACAATACCCTGGATTCCGACGTGGGCCAGTTTGTAAAGCCGCGCCGAACCGTATTCACCGGCGCCCTTGCAACGCTGCTCACCTGGGAGCGCTTCCGCGCGGCCGCGCACGTTGCGTATATGGGCGCCTGGGACTTCTTTGACCAGAAGAACGCAGGCGGCTGGACGCGGGAGAACAAGTTCAGGGATGCCTGGATGCCGTCGTTGAGCGTATTCGTGCGTCCGGTTTCCTGGCTGGAGGTCGATGCCTTTGCAAAGCGCACCTACCGCCTCCCTTCGTTCAACGACCTTTATTATTCGCTGATGGGGAATTCGGCGCTGGTGCCGGAGTCCGCGGCGCAGGCAGGTGCCGATATCCGGATATCGGCGCGCACCGGCGCGCTGGAATGGGAGGCACGCATATCGCCGTACTACAACCACATCGACCAGAAGATAGTGGCCATCCCCACGGCTTCCCAGTTCCGATGGACGATGCTGAACATTGGCAAGGTGGATGTTACCGGGCTCGACGCCAAGCTCCAGGTGGGGCGCGACCTGGGCTTTTCTGACAGGAGAGCGGACCTGACGCTCCGCTACACCTTCCAGCAAGCCCTGGACCACAGCTCACCCGGAAGCTTTACCTGGGGGAACCAGGTCCCTTACATCCCGCTTCACAGCGGGGGAGTGAACCTGGCCATAATGTGGGAAAGATTGTCATTCTCCTGGGATACCACCGTGACAGGGGAGCGCTGGTCGCGCTCCGCCAACACTGACGATTACCGTATTGCCCCGTGGTCCATCAGCGATGCCACCATTATGGGCAAATTCCTTTCGGGAGGCGTGACTGAGCTATCTGTAGGCATCACCCTCAACAACATCTTCAACCAGTCCTATCAGGTTGTCCAGGGCTATCCAATGCCGGGTTTCAACGCAATGATTTTAGTAGAATACTCCTGGTAAAGCAACACAGTATATAATAAATACTATTTCTGCTAGTTTGCGTATATTTGCAGTATGAAGAAGTTATTGTTCACATTGTTGGTTGTCGTGGCCCTTGGGGCCGTCGCAGCTTTGACCTGCCCCAAAAAGCAGGACCATAAGGACGCATTGATGTCAGTTGTCAACGAATCCATCAATAACAGGCTTAAAGAGGATAACCTTGAAGGGTTTGGCTCAATAGTCGGATCCATTGGCAGCGGCATTACCGGTGCCTACCTGGACAACAGACTGGTGGTCAAGGACCGTTTCATCTGCTCCGTAGGTGAAATCCAGGACCTCAAGGGAGAAGTCAAGAAGGTATCCTTTGGACTCTTCGGCCACGTCTTTCCCCTCAACAAAAAAGACCTGAGGGAAGCCCTTGGGCAATGAAAAGAATAGAGGTGGTGGCGGCGGTGATAAGGAAGGGTGACAGGGTATTTGCCACCCAGCGCGGTTATGGTGATTTCAAGGACCGATGGGAGTTTCCCGGCGGGAAGATTGAACCGGGTGAGACACCGCAGGAGGCTCTGGAGCGGGAAATCCACGAGGAACTCTGTGCCGACATAGAGATTGAATCCTATGTGGATACCGTGGAGTGGGACTATCCGGCTTTCCACCTTACAATGCACTGTTTCATCTGCTCCCTCAAGTCGGAGTCAATGCATCTGAATGAACACGAGGCCGCCCGTTGGGTCAGTGCCAGGGATCTGGAATCCCTGGACTGGCTCCCGGCGGACCGTGGCCTCCTACCTAAGATATCGGCTGAATTATTCTAGAGGCTTCTGAGCCAGGCTAGGGCGTCCTCCAGGGGTGTTTCCGTGGAGACGTCCGGGGCGATGGCGTCGTCGCAGAAGGCTTCGCCTGTGCGGGCTACGTCGCATCCAGTGGTCAGGACGAGGCTGGAGCCGTCGGGCATAGGGAACGGCTTGTTGGATGATGCGTATCCAGCGGTCGGAACCCCAAAGACACGGACTCCTTCCAATCCGCGGAAGCTGATGAGCACCACTTCTCCTGAACTTCCGGTCCATTCGTCAGTCAGGACGGCAACAGGGCAGTCTATATGCGGCTGACGCGCTATTCCGGCAATCTGCACGGCATTGTCCAGCATAACCCATTGAGTGCGCTTGCGGGTGCGGAAGCGAATGACTTCTTCATCGGAGATGAAGCGGTGCACGGCGGCAATCATAGGGTACATATTGCCGCCGCGGTTGTCGCGCAGGTCTATGACCGCGCCCTTCAGCGGGGCATCGGTCGGCAGCGCGTCCAGGACCGCATTGGCGTATTTGACGCCCTCTTCGCTGTTCCCGGAAAATGGGGGCAGTTTTATTATGGCGATGCCATCGTCCTGGAATGAAACCTGAGGTGCAGGCCAATCCTCTGAGGTTGCGTTCTGTGTCACGGTGGCGGCGTCCTGCAGGAAGGAGTGCTTGCCGCCCGCCACTTTAAGGGCGGCTTCCACTACGTGGTGCGCCTCCTCCAGCGTAGCTGGGGCGGCGGCCAGCGCCTCGGCCTTGGCAGTGTCCCACTGCGGGCCTTCGGCAAAAAGGCCTTCCTTATCCATAATGCGCACTGCCTTGCGCACGTACGCCTTGTTTGAATCCGTGCAGGCTGTTGCAATAAAAGCCGCCAGGATCAGAATGAAGTGTTTGAAATTATTCATAGATTAACTGAGGCTTTCTTTTGGTTTCAAGGTGAGCACCAGGCTCAATGCCACGGCAATTGCCGCCACCGGATACGGCAGGAACTGTTTCCATTTTACAAGGAAATCCTTTATACCGGCAAGGAAGGAACTGTCGAATCCTTGGAACAGGGAAGGGTACAGGAAGACAATGGCCATTGCAAGCATACCAACCACCAGGCCGGTGGCCAGGGTTGCTATGAGTATGATGCGTGATTTCCTGTGCTGGCGGTCCACTTCCTTCTTGATGCCTTCCACCTGCTCCATACGGCGGCGGGTTTCCATCAGGAAGGTGGGGTCGTCTTTAACTACGGGCTTCGCTTGCCTCAAGATGTCTTCTATATTATTGTCTTTCATAATTTTACGTGCTCTCTAAGATGGTTCCTTCCCATTGAAAGATTATATTTTACCGTCCCTGCGGGCATATCCAAGATTGCGGCTATCTCCTTAATGCTCTTGTCCTCGAAATAGAACAGCACAATGGCCGCCTTTTCCTTTTCAGGGATCCGGTCCAGCGCCTGGTAAAGCTGCTGGTAGCGGAAGCCGCCGTCGGCGCTGTCGCCTGACGGCAGGTTCAGCGCCTCGCTGCCGGCCGAGTCCACCCTCTGCGGGGTCTTCTTCCTGAAATTGTCTATGTAGCAGTTGTAAGCGATCCTGAACAGCCAGGTCTTGAACTTGGAGCGTCCAAGGAAAGACCCTGAAGAGACATAGGCCCGGATCAGCGCCTCCTGGGCTATGTCATCGGCCAGTGCGGAGTCTCCGCTGCACAGGGCAAGCAGGAACCGCCTGAGCGGCTCCTGCTCTGTCCGTACAAGGTCGATGAACTGCTCCTGGGTCATTTACTCCTGGGGCTTCTCGTTCAACTCTTTCTCTTCCGCCTCTATTTCCTTGGCAAGCATCTTCCTGCCGCAGAAGTAAGAAATGAAAAGAGCGATTCCAACTGCCAACAGTATGGCTCCCGGGGCTGCCGATCCGGCAAACTGGCCAAAACCTATATCCTTTGGAAGCAGTGAGAGAACCAGGAAAGCGGTACCCATCAAGCTGGTGATACAAGCTCCGGTAAACCTGTCCATAAGGTCCTTCTTGATGCTCTTTGGCTTGTTGGAAGACTTAAGCATATTCTCATCGATGGGAATACCTGCCTCCATTGCCTTGAGAAGGATCTCCGTCTTGCGGTCAATCTCATGCTTGCGGGCCCTGAGAACAAGCCAAACAATCAGGACGGGAAGGAGGACACATACTCCTAAAGCGGTAAGTAAATCAGTAACTTGCATAACAGTATTAATTAAAATTCTCAGCCTTTAGACGGACCCTGGAGACAAAAGGTTGGAAAAATTTTTACTTTTTGTAGAAAACCGTATTGAAGAAGTCTTCCATCTGCCTGGCGTATGGCTCACCGTATTTGACAAAGGTTGCCTTTGTGGCGGAATCCGGCTTCCAGTCATAGTATGCGTGGGCGGCTCCGGGCACCTTTACATAATAGGCTTCCTGGCCGGCTGCCTTGAGGGCGTCGTAGTACTCCTGGTTGCCCTCGTCGCTAACTACGTTGTCTGCGGTACCGCGGTTGATCCACTGCGGGATCTTGCGCTTCTTGGGGCTGGGGATATTCTCGATAGGGGCCCAGGCTTTCTGGGCTTCCAGAGGGAGGTCACGTCCATACCTCTGCACGCCTGCAAGGTTGAAGATGCCGTAATTGGGGGCTACAGCCTTTATTGCCAGCAAATTCTTGCGGGCTTTCTTGGCGCTCATACCCTTGGGCATATAGGTTGGGAGGTACTGGTAAACTCCAGGAGTCTTGCCGAACCCTCCGTCACCCACAAGCTCTACCATATTGGCAACGGCTGCGCAAAGGTGTCCTCCTGCGCTGTCGCCTGTAACGGCGAGTTTCTTGGGGTCGAGGCCATATTCCTTGGCGTGCTCCTGGATATGGAGGATGGCGCCGTAGCAATCCTCAATGATATCGGTCATAGTGTTGGGCTCGGCATCGCCGTCGGCGTTGCCAATCCATCGGTAGTCTATGCTGAACACAACGTACTTGCCGTCCTTGCAGAGCTCGCGCGCCAAGCCTTTCATTACATCCTCGCAGTTCATCCTCCAGCCGCCGCCGTGGATTATTACCACGCCGGGGAGCTTCTTGGCTCCGTCAGGGATGAAGGCATCGTACTTGAGAGTCTTCACGCCAGGCTTTGCATATACTACGTCGCGGATGCACTTGTAGCCTTGGAGGCGCTCCGGCTCAACGAATGACGCTCCTACGGAGCAGGTTGTGTTGACCGTCACTTCAAATTCCGGTGTGTAGTACTCGTCATAATAGGCAAAGCCGCCGTTCTGGGCCATATAGCCGCATTCAAAGGCATATCCGGGATCAGGGTAGGCCTTGATCTTGAGGACCGTGCCTTTTGGCAGTTCGATGCCGTCAGCGGGGATTGCGGGAGTTACTTCCACGCGCCCGTGGGTGCATTCACCAATCGTGACCTTGAAAGGACCGTCAGGGTTGCGCACCGGTCTCCCGTTCTGTGCGGACAATGTCAAGCTTGTAAGCAGAATAATACAAGCAGATGCAAATAAATGAACAGTCTTCATATTAAATAAATTTGAATAAAGAATCAGAATTCGTAACTTAGTCAAAGATAAAAATTACTTAATTAATAATACTAAAAAAATGGAATATAACGAACTCGGCCTGACCGGAATGAAACTGTCCCGCCTGTCCTTTGGAGCCTCCTCGCTTGGTGGAGTATTCAGGACAATCAAAGAGGATGAAGCCATACAATCCGTATACACGGCTGTTGACAACGGAATCAATTTTATTGACGTATCCCCTTATTACGGACATCTTAAAGCCGAAACCGTACTCGGAAAGGCTCTCAAGAATATCCCCAGGGACAAGTACTATCTGTCAACCAAGGTGGGCAGGTACGGAAAGGACGGGGTCAACACCTGGAACTATTCCGCCGCAAGGGCAAGGGCCAGCGTCTTCGAGAGTATGGAGCGCCTGAACATAGATTACATTGACCTAATAAATGTACACGACATAGAGTTCGCAGATCTGAGCCAGGTTGCATACGAAACCGTTCCCGCCCTTGTTGAACTCAAGAAGAAAGGCTATGTTGGACACGTTGGAATAACGGACCTTCAGCCGGAAAACCTTAAGTGGGTCATAGAGCATACAGAACCGGGAGCAATCGAGTCCGTACTGTGCTTCTGCCATTATTCCCTCAATGACACCCTGATGCTGGAGTATCAGGATTACTTCAAGGAGAAGGGTATTGGAATGATCAACGCCTCACCTCTTTCAATGGGCCTGCTTTCATCAAGGGGAATCCCTGACTGGCACCCGGCTCCAAAGCCATTGGTAGATGCCTGCGCAAAGGCTGCAAAATACTGTGAGGAAAAGGGCTATCCAATTGAGAAGCTTGCAATCCAGTTTGCTATCAGCAATCCTGCAATCACCACAACCCTGTTCAGTTCCGCAAGCCCTGTCAATGTTCTTAACAACATCAAGAATGCGGAATCTCCCATCGACTGGGAAATGGTCAAGGAAGTTCAAAAGATAATCGGAGACCAGATGGGTGTCCGCTGGAACAATTCATAGTCACATATGGCAAAGCAAAAGAATAACAGCACGGCCCTCGCCCTGGGCCTTGTCTTTTCGCTCTTCTTCCTTTGGGCAATAAGCAGCAACCTTCTGCCTACAATGATCAGGCAGATGATGAAGACCTGTGAACTCAACACCTTCACGGCATCCTTCACTGAGAGCGCATACTGGCTGGCATACTTCATCTTCCCAATTCCAATTGCTATGTTTATGAAGCGCTACAGCTACAAGGCCGGTATTGTATTCGGTCTTGCGCTTGCAGCGTTCGGATGCTTCCTCTTCCTCCCTGCGGCTGCCGTAAAGCAGTATCCGTTCTATCTGGCCATCTTCTTCATCATAGCCACAGGTATGTGCTTCCTGGAGACTGCGGCCAATCCGTATGTCACTTCGCTGGGCGATGAGAAAACCGCCCCAAGGCGTCTTAACCTCGCCCAGGCCTTTAACGGCCTTGGCGCGTTCATAGCCGCAATGTTCCTGAGCAAGCTGGTGCTCAGCGGCCAGGAATTCACGCGCGAAACCATTCCCGCCAATTATCCCGGAGGCTGGGAAGGCTACATCCAGGCCGAGGCCAACGCAATGAAGCCGCCGTATTTGATCCTGGGAGCCATCCTCCTTGTTGCGGCCATCCTCTTCATCATTGCCCGCCTGCCCAAGACCCCTGAGGAGCTCGCGCAAAAGAAGGACGAGAAACTCATAGATTTCTCCGTCCTCAAGCGCTCTCACCTCCGCAAGGGAGTGATAGCCCAGTTCTTCTACAACGGAGGCCAGACTGCCGTGAACAGCCTGTTCCTTGTTTACTGCTGCACCTATGCCGGAATAGATGAGGGCCGCGCCACAACATACTTCGGCCTCTATATGCTTTTCTTCCTCCTCGGAAGATGGATAGGAACCCTGCTTATGGGCCGTTTCAAGCCACACAATATGCTTACGGTATATGCCATAGCAAACGTGGTTCTGTGCCTTGTAGTAGCCCTGTTTGGCGGAAAAGTGGGCATTTATGCAATGATGGGAATCTCCTTCTTTATGTCCATTATGTATCCAACCCAGTTCTCTCTGGCTTTGGAGGGCCTTGGAGACAAGACAAAGAGCGGCTCCGCTTTCCTTGTAATGGCAATCGTGGGCAACGCCTGCCTGCCTCAGCTTACGGCATTTGTAATGCACCGCAACGCTGCGGTTTACCACATCGCATACATCATTCCTCTTATATGCTTCATAGTTTGCGCATATTACGGATGGAAAGGATATAAAGTAAAAGACTAAAATCTGAACACTATGGATACCAAAACTACGGGATACGCCCAAAAAGACTTCGGTCAGCCTGTAAAGCGCTACTGCCAGACGCTGGATCTTGTAAACGACCCTGAAAAGATAGCAAAGTACAAAGCCCTCCATTCAAAGGAACTCCACTGGAAGGAGATCCGTGACGGAATAAAGGCGGTGGGCATTCTTGAGATGGAAATATACATCCTTGACAACCGCCTGTTTATGATAGTGGAAACGCCTCTGGACTTTGACTGGGATTCCGCAATGGCCAAACTGGCCACTTTGCCCCGGCAGGACGAATGGGAAGACACCGTAGCGGTGTTCCAGGCGTGCAAACCCGGGTCCACGTCATCTGAGAAATGGACCCTGATGGAGCGGATGTTCTACCTTTATTGATTGAAACGGCCTCTTGGGAACTTCGGTTACAGGAGGCCTTTTAAGTCTTTATCCGTCATTGCGCAGACGCAGGAATCTGACCAGACGTTCTCTGCGGTTTCCACCATATCCACAATAGTGTAGATTGGAAGGATCATTCCCATAACTTCCACCGGTGCGCCAATTCCCGTCATAAGGGAAACAGTCAGGAAGAAGCAGCCCATTGGAACGCCTGCGTTGCCAACTGCGGCAAAAACGGAAACAAACACCCAAAGAAGCATAGCGGGAAGGCTGAGGTTGATTCCTCCGCATTGCATAACGAACAGCGACGTCACAAGGATGAACGCCGCGCATCCGTTCATATTGATGGTGGTGCAGATAGGGAGTACAAAGCGGGTTACCTTTGGGTTGGCGCCAAGCCTGTTCTCCGCGGAGGAAAGCGTCACGGGAAGGGTGGCGGCGGAGCTCTTTGTGAAGAGCGCCATCATAACTGCAGGGCTCATCGCCTTGAAAACCCTCAGGGGGTTGATCTTCCTGAAGAGCAGGAAGAGGGGGAGTATGATAAAGAACTGTATGCAGTTTCCGGCAAGGATGACGGCGGTCCATTTGCCCAGCGACCCCAGGATTATGCCGCCGCTGAGCTGGGCGGAAATCTGGGCCGCAAAGGCCGCGATTCCCAGCGGAAGCGTCCATATGAGGGCCTTGATAAGGATGAAGAACAGCTCCTGGATGCCCTGGATACCTTTAACCAGTATATCCTTGCTCTCGGATTCTTTCATAAACGCTATTCCCAATCCCAATGCAATGGCTATGATAAGGATTGACAGAACGTTTCCGGAAAGGAGAGGCTGGATTATGTTGTTTGGGATGACCGACACAATGTGGTCATAGAAAGTAGTTCCGCTGTCTACACCGGCGGACTGGGAAGACAGCATATGCTGAGGGATGCTCTCCGGAGCAATGATCTTGTACATTACCATACCCACAAGCGCCGCTACCAGCGTTGTAAGGAGGGTATAGGTGATAGTATGCAGGAATATGCTTTTTGTGCTTTTCTGCCGCCCGAATGAAATGAGGGTTGTCATTATGGCAAGGGCTACCGTGGGAACGGCAAGGAACTGGAACAGCCTTGTGTAGACCGTAGCCACAAAATTGCATACCGCATTGATGGCGTCGCTCTTGAGAAGTCCCAGTACGGCTCCCAGCACAAGCGCTCCAAGCCACCATATCAATTGCCTGTTGGATTTTTTCATATTCCCGTCTTTATGTCCATACAAAGTTAGAAAAGATTTTAAAAGAGCGGGAAATGTATTAAATTCACAATTGATAATTCAGAGAATCCATATGAAAAAGCAAAGCAGAAGGGATTTCCTCAAGACCACCGCCGCGGCAGGGGCCTTTGCCGCCCTTGGCGCAGGCGCCTTTGGCGCGGTTTCCTGCAGCCAAGAGCGCAGGAAAGGCACCGGCGGCCGTATGAAGCTCAGCTGGTTCCCCTACGAACTGGAACTCCAGCACACCTTTACCGTGGCGTCCTACAGCCGCAACAGCACGCCTGGCGTGCAGGTGCGCATAGACTACGACGGACTCACCGGCTACGGCGAGGCCTCAATGCCTCCGTATCTTGGCCAGACCGTACAAAGCGTCACTTCCTTCCTTGAAAAGGTGGACCTTGGCCAGTTCCCTGACCCCCTCCAGATGGAGGACATCCTCACCTATGTGGATTCCCTGTCGCCCGGCGACACCGCCGCCAAGGCCGCCGTTGACATTGCTCTTCACGACCTTGTAGGTAAGATAATAGGGCAGCCCTGGTACAGGATATGGGGTTACGATCCTGCCAAAGCCCCTTCCACCACATTCACCATAGGCATAGACACCCCCGACGTGGTGCGTGAGAAAACCCTCGAATGCGCTGACAAATTCAACATCCTCAAGGTGAAAGTTGGCCTTGACAATGACGAAGAGATGATCAGGACCATCCGCCAGGTCACCAACCTGCCCCTGGCGGTAGACGCCAACCAAGGCTGGACAGACCGTTCCAAGGCCCTTGACGAGATTTTCTGGCTCCACGAGAACGGCGTGGTGATGGTGGAGCAGCCTATGTCCGTCGACTGCCTTGACGACATTGCCTGGATCACGGAGCGTTCCCCCTTGCCCATCTTTGCCGATGAGTCCGTGCAGAGGGTAGGGGACATCCCGCGCCTCGCCGGCGCATTCAGCGGCATCAACATCAAGTTGATGAAATGCACCGGAATGCGCGAGGCGCACAAGATGGTGGACGTCACCCGCGCCCTGGGCCTCAAGGTAATGCTTGGCTGTATGACCGAGACCTCCTGCGCGGTCTCCGCCGCCGCACAACTTTCCCCCGCCGTGGACTTCGCGGACCTTGACGGCAACCTGCTCATCTCCAACGACCTTTTCAAGGGCGTTGAAGTAGTGAGCGGCCGCCTCACCCTCCCTGACCTTCCGGGAATAGGGATAGAACCCCTATAGGGTGAAAAGGCGGCGGATGTGCCTCTCGCAAAGGTTGTCCTCGATCTCCTTGCCTATGACGTCGGCGTGCTTCTCAAGTGCCGGGTAGAACTCGTCTCCGAGTTCGGCGGCAATCTTGTAGCTGACGTGGATGAGCTGGCGGAATGAAGGGTTGAACAGCGGGTCTGAGGGGTTGTGGCGCATAGTGCGCGCGAAGGTATCAGCATCCCACTTGTACACTTCTTCGGCCGAAGGCAGCTGGGCGGGGTCAATGTCAATGACGGTTGCGTAAGGCACCGTGAGTTCCTCCATCCTTCCCAGGGACTGGGCGTAGATCTTCTTGGCCAGGTCAAGGGCTTTGGGGTCTGCGACGGCAAGGCCGATTATCTCTTCCAGCCAGGTTGTGCCGGCGGTCTTGATATGGATACCGGTGTCGTACTTGCGGATGAGTTTGCCCATTATGGGGTAGATGCTGAACTTGTCGGATCCGGAGTGGATGGAAAGCTTGAGGTTGTCAGGAAGGCCGTATTCCTTGATGCACTCGGCGATTACCTGAAGGTCCTGCTCGAATTCTTTCTCGAACTGGGCGAGGTCTCCGCGGTAGTCAACACCCTTGTTGAAGCGTCCGGTGAACTTGGGAGCGATTGTCTGTACGGGAACGCCTTCCTTTGCGAGTTCGCGAAGGATGAAGCGCAGTTCCTCAGGGCTCTGGGCGTTGTCCACCTCGTCCATTGAGACTTCGGTGACAAAGTTGTCGGCGCCCTTCTTGGTGGCTATGTGGCGGTAGATCTTGCCTGCTTCCTTGATTGCGGGGAGGAACTTCTCCTCAGGGGAGCCTTCCTTGCCGATGTAGTCCGCTACGTCAATGGTGAAGAAGTCAGACGCGTCAATGAAGCGGTCTACGTTGCCGAGGTTGATGTGGTCTGCGTCTACGAAGTACTGTCCGTCATAGCCAAGAGCCTTTACGGCAGCGTCGGCCTCCTTGCGGACTTCACCGGGCTCCGTGCATACTATCACGTGCTCGCGGTTGGACTTGTTCCATACAGGAACGAATTGAACGCCAAACAGTTCCTTTGCCTTGAGAAGGGCCTTGAGTTGGTTTACGCCTTCGTGGGAGAAGCGGTCTCCTACACCAAATGAGTATTTTCCTATTTTCATATCTGTTGTCTTTATTATGCGTTGTATGATCCTGATATTGTGTCACCGCCGTGGCCGGTCCAGTTGGTGTGGAAGAATTCTCCGCGCTCACGGTCAGTGCGCTCGTATGTATGGGCTCCAAAGAAGTCCCTCTGGGCCTGGAGAAGGTTGGCCGGCAGGCGCTCGCAGCGGTAGCCGTCGTAGTATTCGAGGGCGGCTGACATACAAGGTGCGGGAATGCCGTTGAGGATGGCCTGTGAGAGCACTCTGCGGTAGCCGTCCTGGGCTTCTGCCAGTTTCTGGGTGAAGTAAGGGTCAAGCAGGATGTTGGCAATGTCAGGGTTCTTGTCAAAGGCTTCCTTGATCTTGCCCAGGAAGACGCTGCGGATGATGCAGCCGCCTCTCCACATAAGGGCGATGCCGCCGTAGTTGAGGTCCCAGCCGTACTCCTTTGCCGCCGCCTTCATAAGGGCGTAGCCCTGGGCGTAAGAGATTACCTTGGCGGCAAAGAGTGCCCGGCGCAGGTCCTCAAGGAAGGCTTTCCTGTCGCCCGTGAAGACCTTTGGAGAAGGTCCCTGCAGGATCTTGGATGCTGCAACCCTCTCTTCCTTCAAAGCCGAAAGGCTGCGCGCGAATACGCTTTCAGCGATGAGCGTCAGCGGCACGCCGGCATCCAGGGCGGCTTCAGCCGTCCATTTGCCGGTGCCTTTCTGGCCGGCGGTGTCAAGGATGTAGTCCAGCACGTAGCGGCCGTCATCGTCCTTCTTTGCAAGGATGTCCTTTGTTATGTCGATGAGATAGCTGTCAAGGTCGCCCTTGTTCCATTCCGCGAAGGTCTCCTGCATCTCGCTGTTGGTCATTCCAAGAAGGTCCTTCATAATGTGGTAGCACTCGCAGATGAGCTGGATGTCTCCGTACTCGATTCCGTTGTGCACCATCTTTACAAAGTGGCCGGCGCCGCCCTGGCCAACCCAGTCGCAGCAAGGGGTGCCGTCGGCAACCTTGGCTGCGATGGCCTGGAGGATGGGCTTCACCTCCGGCCAGGCCTGCGGGCATCCGCCAGGCATTATGGAAGGCCCCTTGAGGGCGCCTTCCTCGCCGCCGGATACGCCCGTGCCAATGTACAGCAGTCCTTTGCTGTGTACATACTCCGTGCGGCGCGCAGTGTCCGGGAAATGGGTGTTGCCACCGTCAATTATGATGTCTCCCTTGTCAAGAAGGGGGATGAGTTTTTCAATATAGTCGTCCACGGCAGCGCCCGCCTTCACCATCAGGAAGACTTTGCGGGGGCTCTTGAGGGAGGATACCAGTTCCTCCAGGCTGTGGGCTCCGTAGATGTTTTTGCCGGCGCCCCTGCCCTGTATGAAATTGTCCACTTTCTGTACCGTTCGGTTGAATACGCTTACGCGGAAACCCTTGCTCTCCATATTCAGGACAAGGTTTTCGCCCATTACTGCAAGGCCTATGAGGCCGATATCAGATTTCATTTCCATATAGTTATTCTTTGAACCGGTCCGGATGCGCCCAGAGGCCCAGGGCCGGGTTTGATATATAATAAACTTCTTCTCCGTTTTCCAAAGTGTTCCATCCGTCCCGGAGGGTTTCCGGACGGTAACGCTCCATTGCCTCTTCCAGGCTTCCGTATTGGAACCCCACGCCTTCAATCTCTTCCCGGGTGACGTCCGGGCCGGGGCAGTAGGTTATTGAGAACCTGCCTTCCGAGGAGCCGTGGATAAGGTGCGCGGCGGCGCCAAGGTTGTCCTTGAGGTCCTGGTTACCGCTGACCGCCTTGAGCGTGGCGGGAGTGCCGTGGTATCCGTATTTGCGGATGATCATATCGTTGGTGGGATCCTCTCCGAACTCCTTGAGGCCCGGGGCGAGCACGGTAAGCCGTGCGCCGTCCGCAAGGGCCATCCTGGTGCGGTAAATGGCCTTGTTGCCAAGCCAGGTGCTCTTGAATTCTTCCGGGTCAAGGTAAACCAGGCAATTGTCTATTGGCTTGTCAACCATTATGAAATTGGTTTCCAGCGACAGGGCGGCCGCCTTGCGGAAGCACTCCATATCATCTCCTATGAACAGGCCCTTCAACTCCAGTTTCCCGCTGTCAGGATTCTTGGCTATGACCGTGAGGATATACAGTATTGGCAGATCCTTTATGAAATGCTCCCTGGCATATTCCATAACGGCGCGGACGGGGGAGTCCGCCCTGCCCATTATCCTTTCCATCCCGTAGGTGGCGCCAAGGTAATGGCTAAGGTTTATGCCAGCGCTTCCGCCGGTTCCCACAAAGATGTTCTTGGTGTAATTGGCCATTCCTATGACCTCGTGGGGTACTACCTGGCCTATTGAAAGTATAAGGTCGAACGACGGGTCCAGCAGCAGGCGGTTGACCTGTGCGGGCCACGGTTCATCTATTGTCCCTTCCGATACCTGCTTCAGGAATGAAGCGGGCACTTTTCCCACGGTTACAACGTCGTTCCTCCAGTCGTGGACGCGGAAAAGTTCCTGCGGAACTCCGCCGAACATTGTCTCTATCTGGGCGGCGCTCATAGGGGAGTGGGTGCCCAGTGCGGGCATCACGTCCGTGAGCGCGGCGCCATAGTATTCGTATGCGAACCGCGTCAGCGGGCCTGCGTACGAATTGAGGCGCGTTATGTCAGGAGGGATGGCAAGCACGCGGCTGCGGGGGCCCAGCGCGTCAAAGACGCCGCAGAGCGCCTCCCTTGCCTCCGCCGGGCTTATGCATCCATCTTTTGAACCGCGTGAGTAATACAGCATTGCCTATCGTTTTACGCGTGCGTTTCCTTTCCAGGCAGCCCATACCTGGTCTTCATCTTCCACCTGGGCGTAATCGGTCAGATATGTGGTGGCCAGTGCGCCCGTCGCCCATCCGAACTGGAGCCATTTCTCAGGCTCCCATCCGCGGAGGATTCCATAAAGGAGGCCTCCTACAAAGGCGTCGCCTCCGCCAATACGGTCCAAGACCGTAATCTCGCGGGGCTCCGCCACGTGCCACTGGTCGCCCTCCAGCAGGATGGCTCCCCAGTTGTGGCTGTTGGTGTTGTTCACCTGCCTGAGAGTTGTAGCAAATACCTGTGCGTTGGGATAAACAGCCTTTACGCGGTAGATCATCTCCTTGAAGCCGTTTATCTTTGCGGCCACGTCTGATCCTCCGGCCTCCGGGCCTTCTATGCCCAGGCTCAGCTGGAAGTCCTCTTCGTTGCCGATGAGGACGTCAGCCACGCTGCAGATCTCGCTGAAGATTGCGCGGAGTTCCATCTCCCTTCCTTCCCAGAACGATGCCCTGTAATTGATGTCGAAGCTTATCAGGGAGCCGCTGGCCTTTGCGGCGCGGGCTATTTCCAGGCAGAAGCGCCCTGTCTCAGGACTGAGCGCCGCGATGAGGCCGGAAAGGTGCACCATCTGCACTCCTTCTACCCCGAAAATGCGGTCAAGGTCGAAGTCCTTCACGTCAAGGGTGCGTCCAACCTCGCCGGCGCGGTCGTTCCAGACGCGCGGGCCGCGGACTCCGCTTCCGCAGTCCGCTATGTTAATCTGGTGACGGTATCCCCAGGGGCCGCCCTGAGGCACTTCCGGGCCTTCCACGTCCATCCCGCGGCCCCGCAGGTCGGACTTGATGAAGGCGGCCATAGGGCTTCCCTTCACAAATGTGGTGAGCACCTTGACGTTGAGGCCAAGCAGGGAAGAGATGCTGGCCACGTTTGTCTCTGCGCTGGTTGCCTGCATCCGGAAGACGTTGCTGCTCCAAACGGGCTGTCCGTTGTCCGGGCATATTCTGAGTCCCATACTGGTAGGAACCAGGAGGGAGTATTTGCAATTCTTTTTGAGTTCCATATGTCAGAAATTGAAATATTCGCGTGCGTTGTTGTATGATATGTCGCCGACCATCTTTACAAGGAAGTCCATCTGGTCCGCAGGCAGTTTGCCGTTCTCCACGTCCGTGCCTATCACGTCGCAGAGGATACGGCGGAAATACTCGTGCCTTGTATAGCTGATGAAACTGCGGGAGTCCGTAAGCATTCCCACGAAACGGCTCAGCAGGCCGTGGCTGCTGAGGGCGTTGAGCTGCTTGCGCATTCCGTCCTCCTGGTCCAGGAACCACCAGGCCGCGCCAAACTGCATCTTGCCGGGGATGGAACCGTCGTTGAAGTTGTACGCAATTGACAGCATAGTCTCGTTGTCCTTTGGATTGAGGCAGTACAGGATGGTCTTTGCAAGCTTGCCTTCCTTGTCAAGGTTGTCCAGAAAGCGGTTTCCGGCGCGGGCTATCGGCAGGTCGCTCATTGAGTCGCATCCGGCATCGGGCCCGAATGTATTGAAGAGCCTTGAAGCGTTGTTGCGGAGCGGCCCTACGTGGAACTGCTGCGCCCAGCCGGACTCTGCGTCCATCACGGCCATATCGTGCATAAATGCGGAGCGGAACTTGTCCACCTCGCTCTGGTCAGGAACGTCTCCTGCCAGGGTGCGCTTGAAAATGCGGTCTATTTCCGATTGGGTGTACGGCTCGGCATAGAAAGTTTCCATTCCGTGGTCCGATAGGCGGCAGCCGGCGGCCTGGAAGAAGTCGTGCCGCTTCTGCAGCGCATCAAGGAGGGTGGAGTAGCTGGTGATTTCCATATCGGCGGCTTCCGCCAGCCTGTTGATGTATGCCCAGTATGCTTCGGGATTCTCAATGGCCAGGGCCTTGTCAGGCCTCCAGGTTGGGAGAACTTTTGTGCCGAAGGGTTTCCAGGCGATAGCCTTGTGCCATTCAAGGGAATCTGCGGGATCGTCAGTGGTGCAGATTACTTCAACACCGAACTTGCGGATCAGGTTTTGGCCGCGGAATTCCTCCGTTGCGAGCATTGCGTTGCATTCTTCGAAAATCTCACGCGCTGTGGAGGGGCTCAGGAGCTTGTCAATTCCAAAGACGCGGCTGAGCTCCAGGTGGGTCCAGTGGTAGAGAGGGTTGCGCATTGTGTAGGGTACGGTCTCCGCCCATTTGCTGAACTTCTCCCAGGAAGAGCACTTGTTGCCGGTGACGAACTCCTCAGGGATGCCGTTGGCCCTCATTGCGCGCCACTTGTAATGGTCCTCTGAAAGCCACAACTGCGTTATGTCCTTGAACTGTATGTTGCTGGCTATCTGTTCAGGGGATAGGTGGCAGTGGTAGTCAATGATGGGTTTTCCCTGTGCTCCCTTTTGGTAGAGCTCCCTTGCGGCATCGCAGGTGAGCATAAAATTTTCGTTTATGAAAGGCATACCCAAAATTAGCCAAAACCTTATTTAAAACAAATAGCTATATTTGCATTAAATTGATTTTTGATATGATTCCTACGATACTCCAGAGCATAGTTACAGCTGAAGAAACGGAAAACCTGGCGGACAGCCTCAAGACCCACGGCGGACGCCTGATAACTGAACTCTCCAACAACCCGCAGGGCGTGCTTCAAGACCTAATGGGAAAGGCGGTGGACTTTGGCCTCAAGGTGTTGGGAGCGCTTGTCATATACATAGTGGGCGCCTGGCTCATCAGGCGTATTAAGAAGGTTCTCCACAAGTTGTTTGAAAAGAAGAAGACGGAAAAGACAGTCGCTTCCTTTGTCATCTCACTTGTTACTCTTATCCTGACGGTACTGCTCATTGTCATCACCGTCAGCGCCCTGGGCATCAACACCACTTCATTCGCAGCCCTGCTGGCTGCGGTTGGCGTGGCGTTAGGTATGGCCCTGAGCGGAACGGTCCAGAATTTCGCAGGTGGCGTGATAATACTCATCTTCAAGCCTTTCAAGGCTGGAGACTATATTGAAGCGCAAGGGTACGGCGGATTTGTGAAGGAAGTCAATATCCTGAATACCAGGCTTATAACCAGGGATAACAAAGAGATTGTCCTGGCCAATGGAACCCTGGCCAACGGCAACGTAACCAATTTCTCCAACCACCCCATACGCAGGGTTGACAGGAGCATCAACGTTGCGTACGGAACGGACGCCCAGGAATGCATAGACACCCTGGTGGCTATAATGAAAGAGGATCCGCGTATCCTGGATTCATCCACAAAAGGCGCTGACGACCCGTTTGCCGGCCTGGATGTACAGAACGGCAGTGACATTACCTTTGTGGTAAGGGCCTGGGTAAAGACGGAGGATTACTGGTCTGTTTATTTTGACCTTAACCAGCGTATGTACACGGAACTCCCCAAGAAGGGAATCCACTTTGCGTACCCGCACGTAGACGTCAAGATAAGGGAGTCCTAGCGGTAGAGCTTGTCGAACATCTCCCGCAGCGCGCGCTTGTCATCTATGATGTCGCGCAGCTTGTCCAGCATAACGGCGTTTGAAGATTCCGGAAGCCACACCTTGAGGTATCCGTTGCGGCCGTATTTCTCTTCCAGATGGGCTGCGACCCTTTCCCACTGCGCCTCCTTGTCCAGATCAGGGTGCTTTGCCCTGCCGTACTGGATGCACCTTTCCACAACCATATCGGGGAAGATGAGCCTGTCAGCCTCGGCGGTGATCTTTCCATAGATGGTGCGGGGTTCGTAGCCCAGGGAGGCACGGTGGTCTTCAGCGGCATCGGCAATGATGTCTATCTGCTCAGGGGAGAACCATTGGCTGAGAGCGGAGTCTTCCCGTATCATCCTGGCGGAGATTATGTTGTGGGTCTTGCGGTCTTCAGCAATGCCAAGGTCGTGGTAAGCGGCGGCAGTGTAGACCAAATCCGGATTGACATCGTACCTGCAGGCAAGGCAAAGGGCGCGCTCCATCACCTTGGTTACGTGAGAAACGGCGTGTCCCTGGTCAAACTTGCCGTACCGGGGGATGATGTTGGTGGCGATGTATTCGCGGAGGTCAGGGTTCACCGCGCAGGACAGTTCGGCGCAGATGGTTTCAAGGAAATCCTTGTCAAGGTTGTCGAAGGTGTCCAGTTCCTTGCTGTCTATGTCAAGGACGGCAATGATCTGTCCCTTGCGCCATACGGGGACTACAATCTCGCTCCTGGATTCGCTGGAGCAGGCTATGTGGCCGGGGAACTGTTCCACATCCGGTACTATCACGGTCCTGGCTTCTTTCCAGGCGGTGCCGCAGACGCCTCTGCCGTATTTGATTGAGGTGCAGGCGACGGGGCCCTGGAAAGGGCCAAGGATGAGCCTGTCACCGGCCACCCTGTAGAAGCCGGTCCACCAGAATCCCATTTGGGAGTGGAGGAGGGCGGCGGTGTTGGCCATATCGGCTATTATGTCAGGGCCGCCGAGCAGCAGCCTGAGGCGTTCAAGGATGTATTTGTAATTCTCCGCTTTGTCCATCTTGCAGTTCTTTAACTCTCAAATATACGCTATATTTGTACGATTTGAAAAATTGATATGGCAAAAGTAAAGATATCCACGCCTCTTGGCGACATTACCGTGCGTCTGTATGACCAGACTCCGGCACACCGTGACAATTTCCTTAAACTTGCCCGCGAGGGATTCTATGACGGAACCCTTTTCCACAGGGTTATCAAGGACTTTATGATCCAGGGCGGCGACCCGCAGAGCAAGGGCGCGCCCGCGGGCAAAGCCCTTGGCAGCGGGGATGCCGGATACACGCTTCCCGCGGAATTCAACCCGACGCTTTTCCACAAGAGGGGAGCGCTGAGCGCGGCGCGCCTGGGTGACGAAGTCAACCCTGAGCGCCGCAGCAGCGGCTGCCAGTTCTACATCGTCTGGGGAAAGACCTATTCCCAGGGGGAGATGGGACAGATGGCCCGCCAGATGGAGATGCAGGCTCAGCAGGGCGTTTTCAACTCCCTGGTGCAGCAGCACAGGGACGAGGTGATGCAGCTGCGCCGCAACCGTGACCGCGAGGGCCTTATGGCGCTGCAGGACAAGCTGGTTGCCCAGACGCAGGAGATCTGCCGCAAGGAGGGTCTTGGCAAGATGTCCCAGGAGCAGAAGGACATCTACACTACCGTTGGAGGAACTCCTTTCCTTGACGGTCAGTACACTGTCTTTGGAGAGGTTGAATCCGGCCTGAACGTTGTCGAGGACATTCAGCAGGCCGCCACCGACGGCCGCGACCGCCCCCTCTCCGACATCCCAATGACCGTCACCGTCCTCGACTGAAACAATCCTGACATTATTGAAGCAGGGAGTGTGTACTCCAAGGGGGCCACAAAGCAGGCAAAGCCGAAAGCCCCCTTGGAGTACACACTCCCTGCTCTTCTGAACTATGGGTCCGAGTGAGTGATGTCTTCAAGGAAGCTTTCGGCTTTGCCTGCTTTGTGGCTTCCTTGAAGACATCACTCACTTGGAGCATCTCCCTGCTTCCAGCAGACAATCGGTTTTGTATGGTGCAGGATTTTGCAATGGTTTTCGTTATAGAATTGGTAGATTTGTAAAAAGAATTGGTAGATTTGTAAAAAGAATTGGTACTATGGGTAGAGGAATGATCAGATTGGCAATGGTATTGGCGGTGATCCTGATGGGGGCTGTGTCCGTCAGGGCCCAGGAAGCGGTAAGCGGAGATTATATCCTTGACGGATTCCTGGAGGCGTTCACCAAGGAAGGTGTCAAGGCCTGGAGGCCGGAGGTGACGGTACGGCAGGTGGCAACATTGGGTTATTGTCCGGAGTTGGTATCTGTGGGAGTACGTCTGAACAAGAAGATTGCTTTGGGCCTGGGTGCCGGATATCAGAATTTCCGGAACTCGTATTCAATACCGTTCCATCTGTACAAGCGCACATATTTCCCCATCGGGACCAAAGAAAGATTCTCCTTCTGCAGCGATGTGATCCTGGGCTACGAATATAACTACAAAGTCTATGGACTGGATTACGAAACCGGAGCCACTACCGCCCAGAGAGGAACGGATACTATATGGCTTTCCTGGCAGCCGGGAATAGCCCTGCGCCTTATTGGCAAGTCCAACCTGTTCCTGGGTCCTTCAGTCTACCTGTCACTCAAGGAACTTACTCCTCCTTTGATCGGCCTGCACCTTGGCCTTGCCCTTTAGTCCGAAGGGCGTTCCGCCACTGCAATGGCATCTATTTCCACCAGGGAGCCCTTAGGGAGAGCCGCTACCTGGCAGCAAACCCTTGCCGGCTTTGTAGATGGGAAATACTCTGCGTATACGGCGTTCATCTGGCCAAAGTGCCCAAGGTCCTGAAGCAGGACGGTAGTCTTGACCACGTTGTTATAGTCCAGACCGGCTTCTTTCAGGATTGCCCCTATGTTGTTCAGACTCTGGCGTGTCTGCGCCTCTATGCCTTCCGGAATACTGCCGTCAGCGGGATTTACCGGAATCTGTCCGGAAATATAAAGTGTTCCGTCTACAAAAATGGCCTGTGAATACGGGCCTATGGCCGCCGGTGCAGCCTGGCTTGCAATAATCTTTTTCATATACCCAAATATAGCAACATTTCCCAACAGTCCACCATCTTCTGCTACGTTACCTTTTCCATATCATCATTAGACAGTCCGGATGGGTGGTGGGGAGGAAAGTGCCACAAAGCAGGCTCCGCCGGAAGCACTTTCCACCCCACCACCGCATCCTCCCTTCACCCAAAGGTTGTAAGGGTATGACATTATTGGAAAAATGTTTAACTTTAGGGTATGAAAAAGTTAATTGTAATCCTGACGATGGCGCTGATAGGCGCATCGCTTTCATATGCTCAGCAAACGACCAATGCTCCAAGGGTTGAGCCGGACTATGTCATAGACCTTTGGCCGGACGGAGCCCCTACGGACAACGGCATCACCGCCCCGGAAAGGGATATGGGCAATTTTGCCAGCAATATCACAAAGCCCACGCTGTCATTTTTCATCCCCAAGAAACCTAACGGGATGGCAGTGATCATCTGCGCAGGCGGCGGATACAGTTCCGTCTGGTACGGAACGGAAGGCTATGCCAACACCCCTGTATTCACGGAGAGGGGAGTGACCGTGGTGGTTCTCAAATACAGACTGCCAAACGGCCATCCGGAAGTTCCGCTGGATGATGTCCAGGAAGCGTTCCGTGTAGTCAGGTCCAAGGCCGATGAACTGGGAATAAAGAAGGTAGGAGTTGTTGGCTGCTCTGCCGGTGGACACCTTGCCACAATGGCGGCAACCAAGTATAAGAACGCCGTCCAGCGCCCTGACTTCCAGATCTTATACTACCCTGTAGTCACCGCAGAGCCGGATTTCTCACACGAGGGCTCAATAATGAACCTTGTCGGCAGGAACAATATGAACAAGCGTAACATCATTGAGTACAGCAACGAGAAGCACGTCACCCCTGACACTCCGCCTGCATTCATAATGGCCAATACGGACGATAACGTGGTACCCGTACGCAACAGCATCGAATACTACAACGCCCTCATAGCCAACGGCGTTCCTGCTTCTCTGAACATCTACCAGGAAGGCGGTCACGGATGGACGGACCATCTTGACTTCCCTTATAGGGATGAAAGCATAGCAGCCCTCCGGAAGTGGCTGGAGAGGCTCCAGGAGAGTTTCGGACTATAACAGTTCTTTACGGTAACCTTGGAATAGTCCTGGAAGCGTTTGCAGGAACGTTAAGAACGGCGTCCAAAGCCTTGTGAGGAGAATAATCGCGCTTGAAAAGAAGCGGATAATTAGTCCTGCGGGCAACTGGATAGCCGTTTTTCCAAGAATTGGCATCCTGCAGTCCCCATACTGTAACGCGGTCAATCTTGTCGCGGTATTTGTAGAAGATGGAGAAGAAACGCTCATAGGCGCGGGCCTGCTCCTCTTCAACCTCGTCAGGAAGGCCGGCGCGGTAAGGGTCAAGGTACTCCTTGAACTCCTCAAGCTGGTACATAGGGTCTGACATTGACTGGCCGAATATCTGGCCCTCCCTTGTAACGGGGAGAACGTCCACGTCAAGTTCTGTGATCATAACCTTGAGGCCAAGGGCGGAGTAACGCTCTATAGCCTGCTCTACGTATTCTGTCTTGGGGTAGTTGAGGCCCCAGTGACCCTGGAGTCCTATTCCGTCTATGCGGATGCCGTTGGCCCTGAGCATCTCCACCATCTTGCAGATGCCGTCTACCTTGGCAGGGCGCCAGGCGTTGAAATCATTGTAATACAGTTCGATGTCCGGGTCGCAGTACTGCTGCGCGAACTGGAAAGCCAGTTTTGCCACAAGTTCTCCGTCTCCGCCAAAGGCGTGGATCCAGCCCTTGTCACGGTACTCGCCATATTCGCCTATCACTTCGTTCAGGACGTCCCAGGAATCTACCTTGCCGTTGAAATGCTTGCATACTGTCTCTATGTAGCTTCGCATAGTCTCAACCAGTTCATCGTGGGACTTAGGCGTTCCGTCCGCATTGTTCCAGAAGAAGTCCGGAGTCTGGTTATGCCATACAAGTGTATGTGCGTGCACGTGCATTCCGTGGTCGCGTCCAAACTGGCAGTACTCGTCTGCCGGGCCAAAGTTCCAGGTATCCGGCCTGGGGTGGAGAACCTCCGGCTTAAGGTCGTTTTCAGGGGAGATTGAATTGAAATGCTTGAGGACAAGGTCAGTTGCCTGCGGAATCCTGCCGCTGGTCTGCATACGGCCAATTGCCACGCCAATCTTGAAGGCGTCTTTGTAGGCTTCCTTGAGGGTTGTCTGAGCGTAAGAGGCAAGGCTGCAGGACAGGGCAGCGAGTGCAATCAGTAATAAACGGAAACGTTTCATATATGATATCAGTTTTAGTGATGGCAAGATAATGAAATAATTGATATTTTTGCCCCGATGAAAGCAAAAAGCATAATAAAGTCAATGCGCCTGAGGACGCTTCCGCTGTCCCTTTCGGGCATAATACTGGGAATTTTCCTTGCAAGCGATACTTTCAGTATAAAGCCATTATCGGTTGTATTTCTTATACTTACAGCAGTTTTCCTACAGATTCTCTCTAACCTCTCAAACGAGCTTGGAGATGCAATAAACGGCCTTGACACCAAGGCAAGGAAAGGTATGCATTATTCCATACAGGACGGTGAAATGACCGTTGACCAGATGCGTACGCTCATTGCCGTGATCATCCTTGCCTGCTGTGCCAGCGGCCTTCTGATGATCTGGTCCTGCTTTGGAAACCTGATGCGCCCGGAGGCCCTGCTGTTCGTGGCCCTGGGGGCCTGCGCAATCGCTGCGGCGATGCGCTACACCCTGGGCCGCAACCCTTACGGCTACCGCGGCCTAGGCGATATCTTCGTATTCATTTTTTTTGGCCTGGTAACCGTGTGCGGGGCATATATACTCCTGACACAAAGCCTCCCGGAAGCCACAATCCTTCTCCCTGCGGCATCCATCGGCTTCCTGAGCGTTGCAGTGCTCAACGTGAACAACATTCGCGATATGAAAACCGATGCGGGCAAGCGCATCACCACAGCCATACGGCTGGGTGAAAAGCGCGCGCGCATCTACCAGACCTGCCTCATCTCAGCGGCCTGGATACTTATGGCTGTCTTTTTCATACTGAGCAAGGCCAAGCCAGCCGCGGCACTGTTCGTACTCACAATGCCGTTCTTCATAATCCATTTGAAAGGGGTGTGGACCAAATCCGGCAAGGCGCTGGATCCAATGCTGCCCATCCTTGTGATTGGAACTTTCTTCTTCGCCCTCCTTTCCGGTATAGCAGTTACTCTTTGATGCCGATGTACATCCGGCAAATGCCAAGACTGAACGCCCTGTGAGTTACGGAGGCATAGCCGCAATCCCTCATAAAGGCCGTCCATTCCTCTTTGCCGGGGAAGGCGGACACTGATGCCGGCAGATACTTATAGGCCGCTTTATTGCCGGAAAAACGGCCTCCCACGAGGGGAGCGACTGTCTTGAATCCCAGGCTGTAGAACCAGCGGAGGATTGGGTTTGACGGCATTGACAGTTCAAGGACCATCAGCTTGCCGCCTTTGTCCAGGACTCGGAAGATTTCTCGCAGGGCGACGCCCCTGTCCTGGAAATTCCTGATGCCAAACGCAATAGTCACGCAGTCGAAACTGGAGTCCGGAAAAGGGAGATCTGAGGCATCAGCATTAATTACGGTAATCTTATCTTCAAGATTGTTCTTCAATACTTTGCGTTTCATTATCTCCAGCATTCCTTGGGAGATGTCAACGCCAGTTATGCGGCTGTCCGGATGCATAGCCCTGGCCAAGGCCAGGCTGTAGTCTCCGGTGCCGCAGGCAAGATCCAGGAAACGCCGCGGCCTGTCTGGGCAGGCTACGGCGTTTACGGATCTTTTTCTCCAGGAGCGGTCCGCTCCAAGGGAGAGGATATGGTTCAGGCGGTCATAGTCCGGAGCTATGCTGTCGAACATTCCGCGAATCTGTTCTTTCTGAGGCATCAGCCTAGTCTACGTGGATTACTTCCTTTCCAAGGGTGATGCCGCTCTCGTTGTAAGCGTCTACCGTGAAGTAATAGTCAGTGTCAGAGGAGAAGAGTCCAAGGCTTATCTGGGGCTCCTTTGTCTCGCAGGAGTAGTACAGCTCGTCAGGTTCCGTGCTCCAGCGGAGGAAGTATCCTGTGGCGCCTGGAACGGGATTCCAGCTGATTGTCATATCACGCCTGTCGCCGGTGCGGTCCGCCTTGAGGCCTGTGGCCTTCTTGGGGGCCTTTCCGGGCGCGAATCCGAACACTCTGAGGTCGAACAGGGAGAATTTGCCGTCCAGCTGTCCGCAGTTGGTTATGCGGATATAACGGGCCTTTACGGGCTTGTCGCAGACGAGCAGCTCGTGAGGGAAGTCCTCTGCGTTGGCGGCCTTGTTGAACATTACAGTCCAGTTGTCGCCGTCTGCAGAATACTCTATCATATAGCGGTAAGGAGACTTGGCCTTTTCCGGGTCAAAGAACCCGAAGTCCTGGTCAGCAAAGTTCACCTGGACGGCGTAAACCTTGTCTTTCTTGCCCAGGTCAATCTGCAGCCATTCTCCAGCATCACCTGAAGCGGCACTCCATAAAGTCTTGATAATGTTATCGGTAGCAAATTCTGCAGGATGTCCGCTCAGTGCAGAGGAAGCCGTAGCGGCCTTGTCTGCGGAAAGAACTCTCCAGCCGGTCCAAGGGGCCTTCTTCTGGAAGTTCACCTTCTTGTCAGGGAGTACGTACGGATAGTCTGACTGGCCTGTGAGGGCGTACATATTGCCCTTCTTGGTGAAGAATACCGGGAAGAATCCAACGCGGCGCTCAAAGTCCATCCTCTGGCTGATGACGGTGGTTGCCACGTGCCAGAAGTTGCCGTATTTGTCCTTGAAGGTGTAGCCGTGTCCGGCTCCTGTCATCCATCCGCCCGGCTTTACGCTCATAGGGGATGCGTCCATATGGGTGTAAGGGCCCAGAGGGTTGTCACTTACATAAACGCCGGTTCCGTAGGTTTCGAACTCAGTGCCGGGTGCAGCGTACTGCAGATAGTATTTTCCCTTGTATTTGAACATTGTGGCGCCTTCGTTCCAGCCGGGTTTGTCCTGTTCGTTCTTGTCGCCGGGACGCTCCCAGCCATATACGCTCTCGCCGTGGCCAAGGAGCGATACGGATTCAGGGCTGAGGGTTGCGAAATTGTTCTTTGGATCCAGTTCCACGCCCCTGATGTCAGTGACGTTGCTGCAGCCGTAGTAGAAATATACGCGGCCGTCTTCGTCAACAAAGAGTTCCGGGTCGTGCGCAGTGGCGCCTGGCCTCTCGGGATAGGGCATCAGCTGGTCGGTAACAAGCTGCCAGGAACTGCCGTCCTCAGGATTGGAGGTCTTGTACAGCACGTTTACGTCCGATACGGCCCAGTAAAGCTCGTTCTCATATACCATTAACGCGGGCGCGTAAAGGTCAATGGGCAGGACGTCCGTCTTGATGTGGTGCCAGTGCTGCATATCCTTGGAGGAGTAGTAGCCTTCTGACTTGGAAGGGAAGAGGTAGTAGTTGTCGCCAAAGAGGAGGCATACGGGATCCGCGCCTTCGCGGGCGCCGCTGGTGCGGCGTGCCGCCTCCGCCTGACGGCGTGCGCTCTCCTCCATACGGGTCCTTTGCTCGGGCGTCATACGGGCGAGCATCTCGGCGGGAATCTCCCTTGGAGCGGCCTGACGGTGGAAGGCGTACTGGACGTTGACCGGATTGGCAACTACCCTGGACGGGTCAATCTTTTGACCGCAGGATGCCAGTGCAAGGCATAGCGGAATAACCCAAAACAGTATCTTTTTCATAAGTAAAACGGTTGGTTTCTCTATTTACACGTATAAAATTAGGAATAATAAGGCAATTTTCAAAAATTAAAAGTAAAACACTGAAAATCAGTATAAATAACAAATTTGTTGTATTTATTAACATTTTTGTTATAGGGCCATTTTACCTCTCGAAGTGCTGAAAATCCATGGTTCTGGAGGCCCAGCCGCCTCCCCAGTAGAAGCCGTGCTCGCGGAACAGGGTGCAGCACAGATCGTCCTTTTCAATCTTGTAGGGGAAGTCCGCGGAACGGTCCAGATATGCCCCGGCGGAGGCGGGTTCAACTATGCGGTAACCGCTCTCCGTAGTGAGGACGTAAGGGTTGTAAAGAGGGTTGATGTCAATGGCCAATCCAAGGGCGTGCTTGGAGATTGCGGTCTGGTGGGCGCGCGGGCGGAAGTTGAAGGCGGAGGAATTGTTGTCCTCCATAGAGGCCTGGTCGTCCGCGCCGTAATGGTCAATGAGGCGCATCTTCTCTATGGGGTAGGAGGCGTCGTACAGGGAGCGCAGGATTTCAAGGACGTCCTGCGCTATGGAGGCGTTCACTACCATCTCGCCCAGGAAAGTACGGCCCTGGCCGTCCTTGTGCAGGGCGGTGAGGTAGCGCAGCTCCTCTCGCGTCACGGGGCAGCCTTCCTTGAAGGAGTTGCCGTCCATAAGGGCAAAGATATCGTCGCTGATAGGAGCGGCGCTGAAGAAACTGGAGGCGCCCAGCCTTTCAACCCAGACATCCGGAACCTGGTTCCCAGGCTGGAAGCGAGGCGCGGAAAGAGGCTCCTGGCCCGCAGGGCCAATAGTGGTTTCCTTTACTATATTAGTCTGATTACCAGATGATTTTGCGTTTTTATTAATGCAGGAGTTTAAGCAAATAACCGCCGTGCACAGCAGGGCGACTTCAGTGCTTTTCAGGAGGAGACGGTTCATAGAGCGGCTTCTTGGGGAGCGCTTTCTTCCGGCTCCGGCTCCGGGATGGACAGTATTTCCTTGATCTGGGCGAATTTAACAAAGTCAGAATTCTGGCCTTCCTCCAGAGACGGCACTTCCGCATCGTCCGGAAGGAGGATTACGTTTACGCCCGGCTTTCCTATCATAAGTTTGAGTACGTCGCAGACCTGGGAGGAGATCATAGGGGAGAGCCAGTCGAATTCCTCTATCTTGCGCTCGTCAATCTCAATCTCAAGGTCACGGCGGAGTTCATCGGAGGTGGTTTTGGCGTAGGCGTCGGCGGGGAGGTAGACCTGCTTGCCCAGTATGTTCACGTTCTTGTAGGCATTGGCAAAGTCCCAGTTCAGCTGCTTGCGTGAGTAGGATATGAGCCCTGGGTGGAAGTTCTTGAGGAAGAGCGAGTTGGAATCCCTGTCGTACTTGAAGAGGACGTCCTCCATCTTGATGCCGTATTCCGCGCTGATTTCCGCGCGGAGGGCTCCAAAGAAGGAGATGTTGTCCTTTTGGCGGATATATGGCCTTGTGAACGATGAATCTATGTTAAGGACTGCCAGATGAAGGATTGGGTTGAGCCCCACAACGTTGATCTTGCTGTTGTTCTTTTCCTCCAGTTCCCGGTTGAGCAGGTCAATTGTCTGCTTGAGGGAACTGATCTGCTCAGAAAGCATACTTTCCCGGCGGGCGCTCTGCCTGAGCTCTTCCTTGCTGTTCTTGACGAAGGCCCTCCAGATAAGATAGGCCAGCGCTATTCCAGCCAGGAGGAAAGCCCCAAAGGGCAGGGTGTTGCGGGTGAACATAAGCCTTATGGCTATGAGGGCCAGCACCACGGCGCCGGAGATTATCAATATTTTACGAGTCTTTGCTTTCATTGTCCAATTGGTTCAGCAAGGCAAATTTAAATATATGTTTTGAAATTGTCGCAATAAGTACTTATCTTTATTACATCTACAATTCTACGCTTATGAGAAAAATAGCATTATTACTGATGGCATCCCTGAGCTTTCTGCTTGCAAATGCCCAGAATCCTTATCTTCCGCTGTGGGAGCATATCCCAGACGGCGAGCCGCGCGTATTCGAGGATCCGGACAATCCCGGCCATTACCGCGCATATATAATTGGCTCACACGACGTGGCCTTCACCCAGTACTGCGGTCCTGACGTACGCATCTGGTCCGCTCCGGTAGAGGACCTCAGCCAGTGGGTTGACGAAGGCTCCGCTTTCAAGTGGTATGTCAACGGCCGCTGGGACACAATGTACGCCCCGGACCTGGTAGAGGTGAAAGACAAGGCAACTGGAAAGAAGGTATACTACCTGTATCCGCACAGCCGCGGAGCAGGGCGTATAGCAACTGTGTGCAAGAGCGACCGTCCTGACGGACCGTTCGTACCTATCAACGTGACAGAAGACGGCAGGGGCGTTCTTGAGGGCAGCCTCATAGACTTTGACCCTTCCGTATTCATTGAGGAGATCACTGACAAGAAAGACCCTGACTACAACATTGGCTACAGGGCCTATGTATACTATGGATTCCAGCGCTCGACAGCCGTCGAGCTTGACCAGAACACTATGTACAGCAAGCGTCCCGGCACTGAGATCCACGACTACTTCATCCCGGCCAGCTCCCGCTACGGCGTGATTCGCGACCCTGAAGGAACAACATATCCGGCATTGTATGCAGACCAGAACCCCGGGGAATTCAACTTCTTTGAGGCTTCTTCCATCCGCAAGGTGGGCAACAAGTACGTGATGGTGTTCTCCGGCTATTCCGGCCCTGATTACGGCCTTGGAAGCACCAATTCAGCTCTCCGTTACGCTTTTGGAGACTCTCCGCTGGGCCCCTGGCGTTCAGGCGGAGTCCTTGTGGATTCCCGCGGCGTGGTTCCAAATGAGGACGGAACAGAACTGATCACCACCAATTCCGCACACAATACACACGGATCCCTGCAGGAGATCAACGGACAGTGGTACGTGTTCTATCACAGGCCGCCGCGCGGATTTGGCAACGCCCGCCAGTCTATGGTGGCTCCTGTCAAGATTGAGATGGACAACAAGTCCGTTGCAAAGGGCGGAGTTGTGAAGATCACTGGTTATGACCCTTACGCAAAGGACGAGAAGTGGGTTGCAGCCGCATCCAACGGTATGACCTACACCGGAGCGGAGGTTACTTCCGAGGGCTTCCAGATCTTCGGCCTTCCTCCTTATAAGTATTATTCCGCAGGTTATGCCTGCTATATGTCCAATGACCAGCTTATGCAGGATACCTGGGACAACTGGGACAACAATATGGACCTTGCGGGCCTCACCAACGGTGTCATAGTGGGCTTCAAGTACTTTGGCTTTGGCGGACTTGACAAGGATACCAAGGGCGTGAAGGCTTTCGAAGGTGCCAAGCCTGGCAACGGCACAAAGATAAATCTGTACCTTACCCCTACCTACACCCAGGCGTTCAAGATTCACGTGATGCTTGACGGCCCTTATTCCAATTCCACCTGGAACGGCAAGGAGATAGCCGTAATTGAGGTTCCGGAAGGATCTGCGCGCGAGGCCGCCTGTTTCAGTGCAGACGTTTCCAAGTATGTGGAAGGCCTCAGCGGCAAGCACGCCATCTACCTGGTTGTAGATGGCCCTGAGATGCCGCAGATGCCAACCCGCCCCGGCGCACCCGCCCAGAACAGGAACAATGTACGCCCAAGGGGCCTGTTTGATTTCCACGGCCTTGGATTCAGCTCCAACAGCGTTTCCATCAAGAGGCAGGTTGCTCCTACAGTGCGTATCCTGGTTGACGGCCAGGACATTGTCATTCCAACAGAACCTATCCGTTCTACAGGTCTTAACGGATATACAGATCAGAGCCACTATCAGGCTTACGGACCGCTCAAGGAGAACTCCAAGATCAGGGTCATCCCTTCAGATCCGGAGATTACCTATGAGATTTCCCGCGTTGAATGGGGCAGGGCAACAGTTCTGTGTACCTACCGCGGTCAGACCAAGACCTACCTGATCAACTAGAACACCATATTCCAGGCGGCCTGCTGGGCTCGCTGGCTATGGGCGGCATTCATCTTGCCAAAGTTCCATTTGATCCCAAAGAGTACGTATCGTCCCAATCTGAGGCGGTACGTACTTTCTTCATAGTTCTCGTTGACCGTATAGCTGCGGTTGCGGGTCTGGTTGAGGATGTCGTTAACCTTGATGCTCAGGTTGAATGCGCCAATGTTCTTGGAGATATCGGCATTCCATTGCAGTTCAGGCTGATTGTAACCGGCAGGGTAGCCCTTGTAGAGGTTGTAGGATGCGTAAGTGTTGAACTCGTACTGGTTCTTTGTGAGGTAATTGAGCCGCACGGAGAACTTGGCATCCATAGTGTTCATATTTGCCTTGGGATCAAGGGAGTAGCGTGCAATACGTCCCTGCAGGGTGCTTCCCAGTTCGGCGGAGAAGCTGTCTTTGTTATACCTGAAAGACAGATTGCCGGATGGGGAGATGCTCCTGGTCCTGCTTTCGCTGAAGCCGCTCTTGCCTCCGTAGAATCGGTCACCGGAGTCATCGCCCCAGAAATCGGCCATAAAGGCGGCGTAGTCGAAGCTGTCCTTGTCCAGGGCAGGCAGGATGGCCCTGGCCTGGTAACTTGCTGAGGAGGAATAATCCACGTAGGCGGAAAGGGCCAGGGACCAGACCTTATCCTTGTCCAGAGGAGTCATATAGCTCATTGTCAACGAGCCGCTTACGCTTGGTTTGCGAGTGTTGACCGGTATTGAGTACATTACTCCGGAAGCGTCATACCACTGGGCATTCCTTACAGGGGTGGAGGTTATCTGTCCATAGAGATACATCATCAAGGTGGAGAACTTCTCCCTGTTGTTCCGTGACCATTGAGCCTGGACGTACGTCTGGCTGTTCTGCTTGAGGTATATGTTTCCCATACTCAGGCGGGAAGGATTGCTGATGTTCAGAACAGGCAGCATCCTGGAAGGACTCGGACGCATATTGTAGCTGGAGAAATATAACATATACCGGTCGTTTCCCTTGCTGTGTTGGATTTCAAAACTTGGGAGGAAGAACCAGGTCCATTCATCCTTGCCAGTGGTAGTCTCTATGCCATAGCTCTTTGAGAAGGTCTCGTTGAGGTTTCCGTTCATCTTGCCGCTGAAAGAGACATAACTGCCTTCGCCAAAGCTGTACTGGGCACCTACGCCGTATACCTGGTTCATATAGTTGGTCTTGCTTACGGAGGAGTAGAATTCGTTCCTGCCGGCTGCATCGAAGGCATCCCGGACGTCATTTCTCTTTGAACTGGAAATGTCCAGGTCTACGTTGGTCTTCCATTTTTCTCCAAATGGCTCGGCCCACCGGAGGGATCCGGACAACTGGGAGTTGTTGCCGTTGGAGTCGTAATGCATAGTCCGGACGTCCTCTCCGGAGACCATCCTGAGGATGGAGGTCTCGTCGCTCAGTCCGGAGTTCCAGTCCAATCCGGAGTTGAATCCAAGTCTCAGGGTCCGGCCGTCCTTGCCGCCTATTTCGCGCAATGTGGCATCGGCTGAAAAGCCGGTGGAGGTGGATTTGCTGCTTCCTTTGGTGTTGTTCTCGGAACTGTTAACAAAGGTTCCTTCACGCAATGTTTCAGAGTTGTTGGAAGTGCGGGTTACATCCTTGCTGAAGCGGAAAGAAGGGCGGACGTGGAACCATACCTTGCCGGCCTCTTTCTTGAATTCCATATTGGCCGTGACGGTGTCCCAGTACTGTTTTCCTACGTCTGTGGTGCTGGAAGCCAGGTTGCCGTCCTCCTGGTATGTGGTGCGGTCGGACTGGGTCCCGGAGTCCGTATCAGAGTATTTGTAATTCACACTCACGGTAGATTCAACGTCCTTGATGCGCGATGTGTTGGCGTTGAGGCCAAGCTGCGCTGCAGTGGAGAGGCCCTGGTTGAGCATTGTCACTTCTCCATCGTCGCCCATGGCGGCAATTACCACATTGGAGTCATCCACGTTCTGGGCGTTGGCTATTATGGTCAACTGGTCCTGCTTGGTGTAGGCGGAGACCAGGGCGTTCCCGCTGTAAAGGAAGCCCCGGTTGTCGCGGAGCGGCTCATCGGCCCTGTCACCGCTGAGGGTGGTGCCTCCCTTGAAGCCGGCGTTTCCAAACCAGCCTTCCTCGTATTCCTGCTTGAGCCCTACATCAAGGACTTTCTCGCGGTCTCCGCTCTGTATGCCGGATGCCCTGGCTTCCTCGGACTCCCTGTCAATGACGCGGATCTTGTCCACCACCGATGCGGGGAGGTTGTTGAGAGCGGTGGACTGGTCGCCAAAGAAGAACGTGCGGCCGCCCACGGTGAGCTTGTCTATGGCTTCGCCATTGAACCTCACCGTGCCGTCTTCCGATATCTCCATTCCAGGCATTCGCTGCAGCAGGTCCTTGAGCATTGCGTTGGCGCCCACGCGGAAGGACGATGCGTTGAACTCTACCGTGTCCTTTTTTATGACGATGGGATTGCCCACGGCGGTAACCGTGGCGGCTTCCAGGAAGTATTCGTCTTCCTGCAGTTTTATTGTGCCCATCTCCTCCGTCGAGTTGCGGAAATAGCGTTCCGTGACGAATGGCTTGTAGCCCATCATCTCTACGTGGAAAGTGTAGCTCCCGTAGGGGATCTCCTCCAGTTTGGCTTCGCCTTTGGCGTCCGACAGCGTCAGGTTGGTGATTACCGTATCCTTTGAAGGGATGATATATACCGATGCGAAGGGGATGGGCTCGCCCTTGAGCGAATCAACCACCGTTGCGGTAACCTCGCTCATCCTTCCCGTCATAACGTTATCATTGATGATGAACTGAGCCCTTGACACCAGGCACGTACACAGACATATCAGAACTGCAATCAGGATTTTTTTCATAGGCATAATATAGACGTTAAACCACTCCTCCACAATCAAGCCAACTACATACAGGACACCTTTCCCCGCGTCTCAAATACCGTCTTTCGTAGTAAAGACGCAGATATTCCTAAAAGTTAATCTTCCTCTCCTGTCATCCTGAGCGACAGCGAAGGATCTCCCTAAATCTTATAACAGTGGGGAGAGGTACCTCCTCCGGAAACCACAGTCCAAAGGTTTTCAAGGTACCACCTCCGGAAACCCTGACAAACTATCTGGATTTGGTGTCTTTGCGGAAAACGATGGGGATAGTGAGGTATTGGGCCACCGGGTGTCCGCCATCGGTAGCAGGCTCCCATTTGGGAGATTGGGAGACCACAGAAATGACTGCAGCGTCAATTTCCTCGCAGACGCTCTCCATAATTTTCACGTCTGAGACGGAGCCGTCGGTTCCAACCTCAAAACCTACCTTGACCGTTCCGGAATGACTGCAGGGATGGGTAATCCTGCGAGCGAGCCATTGAGTGAAACTGCTCATATCGCCTCCCTGGAATCTTGGCATCGTTTCAGGTGTGACTAGATAGAACTTGTCGGGCTCATTGTTCTGCTCCTTGAAGCTCACAACCACAACTTCATCCAGTTCCTGTGGCCTTTTCAGAGTGATGAGAACAACGCCTCCCTGAGCCTTCTCACCGTACAATTCAGTATACTTCTGGATCGAGGCCTGGTCTCCAAGGACTTCGACAGTATTGATACGGCTTCGGTCAATCTTATCGTATTCCTCATCGGAAAGAACCACTTCTTTACCGGTAATCTGCTTCATCAAGATCAAAGGCTTGCTCGCAACAGCGTCAAACCGACCTGTCATAGGTACCGCTTCCTTGCGCACAACTACTACCTCTTCGTCAATTTCATCTGGCAGTTTCATCGTGATCTTGACCACGCCATTTGCAGCTTTGGGACCATATTGATCTATGGCTCGCTGGTCTTTAAGTATTTCCATGCTCTTGATTCTTCCGGGTTCGATCTGGGAGAATTCCTCTGAGGAAATCTCTCTCTCCTGTCCCGATTCCAATATGATGTAGAGGGGAGTAGTACCATCAGAAGAGCGTACACTTATTTGGGGTTTTTTTGTATCTTTGTTCTGTTCGTTAGGAACAATTACCGTCTGGGCCTGCAGTGCAAGGCACAGACAGATAAGCGGAAGCGCGTACAGCGCCCGCAAACTTCTCGAAAGAGGGGATTTTGACTTTGACATCATAGTAATACGATTTTTAAGGATACTGTGATTAAAGCTGTTGGCAACTGAGTAGCCGCTCTTGCCGACAGCTTTTCTTATTAACAGGTACTGATAATCTTTCAGGTTTATTCCGTTGCTGAGGACAGCATCGTCCGCTTCATATTCGTGGATTTCTTTCAGATCACTACGGAGCATCCACATTGCAGGATTGAACCACTGGAAGATAGAGAAGATGTCCACGATGAGCACTTCAATTGAATGACCGTATTTCACGTGGGCCATTTCGTGGGCGATAACCGGAACGGAGTTATTCTCCATATCGTTGCGGGAAAGGACTATGTATCTCATCCAGCTGAATGGATCGATGTCCCTGTCTGTGACGATTATCTTGCAGCCGTCTTCCTCGCTGACAGTTCTTCCCTGGCGGATAATCTTATATATGGAGAGGATGGAAAGGATCAGGCGAACCAGTACAAATGCTGCTCCAGCCCAGTACAAGCAGATAAGTGCTATATGCCACCAAGGTATGCCAGGCACTTCCGCAACGGCTTCTGCACTTGCGTTCCCGATAGTGAAAGGGGAGAGGATATCTCCAATAGTCTCTTCCATTGGCTTCTTGATGGTGATAATGCACAATGGTAGAATGAAGGACAGTAAGGCCGACCCAATCAGTACCATCCTGTTGAAGCGGTGGAAGGTTTCTTTCTTAAGAAGGAAACGGAAGAATAGGTAGAAGGCAAGCAGCACTAAGGCTGCCTTGCCTTCGTATGTAATGAACCGTATCATTTCTCTTTGCTGTTTTCTACCAGGTCAATCAATTCCTTGAGCTGCTCAACAGTGATCTTCTCCTCCTTGACAAGTGCGGAAACCGCATTGATGTAGGAGTTGTCAAAGTACTTGTCAATGAGTCCTATTAATGAGCGCTGCTTGTACTCATCCCTTGAGATCTTGGCAAAGTACTGATAAGTTGGGCCATACTCCTTATGGCCTATGAAACCTTCTTCCTGCAGTGTACGCACCTGTGTGGACAGGGTGCTGAAATGTGGTTTGGGCTCCGGGTACAGTTCACGTAACTCCCTGACAAACAGCGGTCCATGTGCCCAGAAGTGCTCCATTATTACTTCTTCTTTCTTTGTTAACCTTTTCATAATACCGTCTCTTTGACACAAATATAACTAAAAAAATTAACTACGCAACTATTTCCATTAAATTTTTCGCTAATTTCCTTCGCTCCCTCCGCCGCGCCTCTCTCTTTCCTCCTGAGCCTGCCCCTGGAATGTCAAGAGGTTTTCTAGGTTGAAGGTGAGTAAAAACTTTGTATCTTTACGGGAGATAACCACACGTGACGCTGTAGATGAAATCTTACCCGTATGTTCAGATTAACTGCATAGAGGCGTTGCCGGAGCCGGAGGAGAATACCGGGCTGGTGGGGCACTACGCATTCCAGTATATAGACTTTACAGAACCTAGGGCCCAGCAATACGCCCTTAACCATACATTCGTAGATTGCTGCTTCTTTGGATGCGAACTGCTGCCGCAGCAGTACAGGCTCCTGCAGGACTGCCTGGTACTGCCCAGGATGGGGCAGCCGTACTATGCCTTCGTTCCGGACCTTTACAATGCGTCCACCCTGTACGAGGGCTTCGACGTGGAGAACCCCATCAGTTTCAAGGGCTGCTTCGACCATCGCGTCTATAAGGAATACAGGGCCCAGGGGGAGATGTGCGACGATATCCGCATTATGCTTGCGCGCACCCTCCACGACCATTCCATCTATGACGAACTGATGAATTTCCTCCACAATTACGATCCCAAGGACGTAGTGGGGATAATGGGAGGCCACGGCCTGCGCCGCTCTGACAGCGGCTACCGCAAGATTGCCCAGATAAGCAAGAAACTTACCGAGAAGGGAAAACTGATGATTTCCGGCGGAGGTCCCGGTGCTATGGAGGCAACGCACCTCGGGGCCTGGATGGCTGGAAGGAGCACCGCAGAGTTTGAAGACGCCCTTTCCATCCTCAAGGATTTCGGAGAGGATGAAACCTACCTCTGGGTTCAGAGCGCCTTCCGCGTCATAGACAAATATCCCCAGGACACTTTCAAGAGTCTTTCTATCCCTACCTGGTTCTACGGCCACGAGCCCTCGACCCCTTTTGCGACCCACATAGCCAAGTTTTTCACCAACAGCGTGCGTGAGGATATGATCCTGAGCATAGCCCAGGGGGCACTGATTATTTCACCAGGCTCCGCCGGAACCCTCCAGGAGGTATTCCAGAACGCTGCAAAGCTGCATTATGACAAGGATGGCATAGTTGGCCCGATGATATTCCTGGACTCCAGATTCTACACAGAGGAGATCCCTGTTTATCCATTTATGAAAGATCTTTGCGACCGCGGGAAGTACAAACAGATAAACCTCTTCCTGACCGACGATCCGGAAGAGGTCTATAAGATAGTTAGATAAGGGAACCTTACTTGTTGAGGGCGTCTGCGCTGGCCTGATACTTGGCAAGCTCCTCGTCAGTGAGGACGTAGTTTGTCATCTCGCCGGAGAAGTATGAATCATATGCGCTCATATCTACGAATCCGTGACCTGAAAGGTTGAAGAGGATGGTCTTCTTCTCTCCGGTCTCCTTGCACTTGAGGGCCTCCCTGATTGTGGCGGCAATTGCGTGGCAGGATTCAGGTGCGGGGATGATACCCTCTGTCCTTGCGAAGAGCACACCAGCCTTGAAGGTCTCGGTCTGGTCAAGGTCGATTGCCTCCATAAAGCCGTCCTTCATAAGCTGTGACATAATCACGCCGGCACCGTGGTAACGGAGACCTCCTGCGTGGATTGTAGCTGGCTTGAAGGTGTGGCCTATGGTGTACATAGGGAGGAGCGGGGTGAGTCCGGCCTCGTCGCCAAAGTCATACTCAAACTTACCGCGGGTGAGCTTAGGGCAGGATGAAGGCTCGGCGGCTATGAAGCGGGTCTTCTTGCCGTCCTGGATGTTGTGCCTCATAAACGGATATGCGATTCCACTGAAGTTTGAGCCGCCTCCGAAGCAGGCGATAACGATGTCAGGATACTCTCCTGCCAGTTCCATCTGCTTTTCTGCCTCAAGGCCGATAACTGTCTGGTGCAGGCACACGTGGTTCAGCACTGAACCGAGGGTGTATTTGCAGTTAGGTGTTGAAACTGCAAGCTCGATGGCCTCTGAGATGGCTGTTCCAAGTGAACCCTGGTCGTTGGGGTTGATGGTAAGGATGTCCTTTCCGGCGCGGGTTGACATTGAAGGAGACGGGGTGATGGCTGCGTCAAAGCACTGCATTATGGAACGCCTGTAGGGCTTCTGGTTGTAGCTGGCCTTAACCATATAGACTGCGCAGTCAATGCCGAACTTCTTTGCGGCATAGGAAAGTGCGCCGCCCCACTGGCCGGCTCCGGTCTCGGTTGTTATGTTGGTGATACCTTGTTTTTTTGCATAGTAAGCTTGGGCGAGGGCGGAATTCAGCTTGTGGGATCCGGCGGGTGACACGCTCTCGTTCTTGAAGTAGATGTGGGCAGGGGTGCCGAGGGCCTCCTCAAGGTCGTAAGCCCTTACGAGCGGGGTGCACCTGTAGGCGGCGTACTGCTGGCGAACTTCTTCAGGAATAGGAATCCACTCGTGTGTAGTGTCGAGCTCCTGATTTGAACATTCCTCGCAGAAGATAGGGTACAGATCTTCTGCCTTGAGGGGCTGACGCGTTCCCGGATGAAGGATAGGGAGCGGCTTGTTGGGCATAACTGCCTGGATGTTGAACCATGCTGTTGGGATCTCGCTCTCCGGGAGAATGAATTTCTTCTGTTTCATTTTACTTAAAATTTAAAAGGTAATACAAAAAAAGGCTGCCTTTGTCGGACAGCCTTTATGTTATAATTATTATAGTCTTTTCACTGATGTGCACATACGATGGCTTGCTGTCCGATTTTAATCAGTCAGTCGCCACCACCAGAAGTATGCACCGTTTGTTCTCATATCTGTGAGCAAATATAGGAAACAAAAATTATAATGCAAATATTTTTTAAACTATTTTATTCCTACTCTTCCAAAAATGTAGTCTACGTTCTTGAAGTAGTAGTCCAGGGTAAAGCATCCGTCCAACTCTTCCTTGGTCAGCAGGCCCATTACCTTGGGGCTTTCCTGAAGCAGGGTGGCGTAGTCCAGGCCTTCGCTCCAGGCTTTCATCGCTATGGGCTGGACGGTGTCGTAGGCTTCTTCGCGGCTGAGGCCTTTGCCAATGAGGGCGTTCATCACCCTCTGGGCAAAGATCACCCCGTGAGTACGGTAGATGTTTGCAAGCATTGTCTCCGGGAATACCACCAGATTCTCGAGGATTCCCTTGAAGCGGTTGAGCATATAGTCAAGGAGCTCTGTTGCGTCCGGAAGGACGATGCGCTCCGTGGAGGAGTGCGAGATGTCGCGCTCGTGCCACAGGGCCACGTTCTCGCCTGCGGTGAGCATATACCCGCGCATCACGCGTGCGCATCCGCAGATATTTTCCGAGCTGATGGGGTTGCGCTTGTGAGGCATCGCGCTGGAGCCTTTCTGGCCTTTGCCAAAGGCTTCCTCAACCTCGCGCACTTCAGTGCGCTGGAGGTTGCGCACCTCAAAGGCCATCTGCTCCAGCGTAGATGCGATAACGCTGAGCGTAGCCAGGTAGTACGCGTGCCTGTCCCTCTGGAGCACCTGCGTGGAGATATTTGCCGATGCGATTCCCAGCTTGCCGCAGACATAGTCCTGGATGAACGGCGGGATGTTGGCAAAATTGCCGACCGCGCCGCTCATCTTGCCGGCCTCCACGCCCGCGGCCGCGTATTTGAAGCGCTCTATGTTGCGCTTCATCTCCTCGTACCACAGGGCCCATTTGAGGCCGAAGCTGGTGATGTCAGCGTGGATGCCGTGCGTGCGCCCTATGCAAGGCGTAGCCTTGAACTCCAGGGCGCGGCGGCGCAGCACCTCCTGGAAGGCCTCCAGGTCTTTGAGGAGGATCTCGTCCGCCTGCTTGAGCAGGTAGCCGTTGGCAGTGTCAACCACGTCGGTGGAGGTGAGGCCGTAGTGGACCCACTTGCGCTCTTCGCCAAGGCTTTCGCTAACGGCGCGGGTGAAGGCCACCACGTCGTGGCGGGTCTGCTCCTCTATCTCCTTTATGCGGTCCACCTTGAAAGTGGCTTTCTGCCTGATCTTGTCCACGTCTTCCTTTGGGATGACGCCCAGTTCTGACCAGGCCTCGCAGGAGAGGATCTCCACCTTGAGGTATGCGTCAAACTTGTTCTCTTCTGTCCAAACGGCCCTCATCACGGGGCGGGAATACCTTTCTATCATAGCCTATTTCAAATAATCCTTTATGTGCTGCTCTATAAGATCTGCGGAATAGTCCGTCTTGACAAATTTTTCGCCCGTTATGTGCTCGTACAGCTCAATGTACCGGTCAGTGATTCCGTTAACGATTTCAGGGGTCATTTCGGGCACTTTCTGGCCTTCCTTGCCCTGGAAGCCGCCGGCCATCAGCCACTCGCGCACGAACTCCTTGGAGAGCTGCTTCTGGCGCTCTCCGCGGGCCTGGCGCTCCTCGTAGCCTTCCAGATAGAAATACCTTGAGGAATCCGGGGTGTGGATCTCATCCATCAGGTATATCTTGCCGTCCTTCTTTCCAAATTCGTATTTGGTGTCCACCAGGATAAGGCCCTGCTTGGCGGCTATCTCAGTTCCGCGCTGGAAAAGGGCGCGGGTGTACTTCTCAAGCTGCTCATAGTCCTCGCGGCCTACCAGTCCGGAAGCGATGATCTCTTCCTTGGAGATGTCCTCGTCGTGGCCCTCGCTGGCCTTGGTGGTAGGGGTGATTATGGGCTCAGGGAACTTCTGGTTCTCCACCATACCTTCCGGGAGAGGCACGCCGCACAAGCTGCGCTTGCCGTCGCGGTACTCCCTCCAGGCGTGGCCTGTAAGGTATCCGCGTATCACCATCTCCACCTTGAAAGGCTCGCAGCGGTGACCTATGGTTACCATAGGGTCCGGAACGGCTATCTTCCAGTTGGGGAGTATGTCTGCGGTGGCATCCAGGAACTTGGCCGCTATCTGGTTGAGTATCTGCCCTTTATAGGGGATGCCCTCCGGCAGAACTACGTCAAATGCGGACACCCTGTCCGTCACTACCATCATAAGATATTCTCCAAGGTCGTAAACGTCACGCACCTTGCCTACGTACTTTCCCTTTATCTGGGGAAGGTTCAGGTCTGTCTTTACTATTGCTTTCATAATTTATTCTACAGTAACGCTTTTGGCTAAGTTTCTGGGTTTGTCCACATCCAGGCCCTTTGCCACGGAAGTGTAGTATGCAAACAACTGGAGTGGTATAATTGCAAGGCTTCCGGCAAAGTGCTCGTCAACGCGTGGTATATATACGGTAAAGTCCGCCGTGTCCTCTATCTGGTAATGTCCGGCGCCCGCTATTGCCATAAGGTATGCGCCGCGGGATTTGCATTCCACCATATTGGATACGGTTTTCTCGAACAGGCGGTTCTGGGTGAGGATGCCAACCAGCAGGGTCTTGTCCTCTATGAGGCTTATGGTGCCGTGCTTCAGTTCTCCTGCGGCGTAGGCCTCGGAGTGGATGTAGGACACTTCCTTCATCTTGAGGCTGCCTTCAAGTGCGATGGAGTAGTCGATGCCGCGCCCGATGAAGAAAGCGTCGTGGGCGTTGGCGTATTTGGCGGCGAACCATTGTATGCGCTCCTTGTCTTCAAGAAGGCTTTCGGCCTTGGCCGGAATGGCAAGGAGGTCAGAGATGAAGGCGGAGTATTGTTCTTTTTCAAGAAGGCCGCGGACGAAGGCGAAGTGGACTGCTATGGAATAGCAGGTGACGAGCTGAGCGCTGTAGGCCTTTGTGGTGGCAACGGCAATCTCAGGCCCTGCCAGGGTGTACAGGTTGAAGTCCGCTTCGCGGGCGATGGAGCTTCCAAGTACGTTCACTATGGCCAATGTCTTGACTCCCTGTGACTTGGCTTCGCGCAGGGCGGCAAGGCTGTCGGCGGTCTCGCCGGACTGGGAGATTATTATCACCAGCGTTCCGTGACCCATTATGGGGCGGCTGTACCGGAATTCGGAGGCCAGTTCAACGCCTACGGGAATCCGGGCTATGTCCTCTATCACGTATTTTGCCTGCATTCCCACGTGCCAGGCGCTGCCGCAGGCAACTATCCTGATGTCCGTCACGGCGCGGATGTCATCGTCTGAAAGTCCGGAGGCGCTCAGGTCTATGGCGCCTTCCTTGATCAGGGAATTGAGCGTGTCGCTGATGGCTCTGGGCTCTTCGTGTATTTCCTTGATCATAAAATGCTCGTAGCCGCCTTTCTCTGCGGCATCGGCATCCCAGGTTATCTTTACAGTCTCCTTCTGGAGAGGGTTGCAGTCTATGTCATAGAAAGAAACGCTGCCTTTTTCAAGGCAGGCTATTTCCATATTGCCCACGTAGTAGATGTCGCGGGTGTATTTGAGGATTGCGGGCACGTCGGAGGCAAGGAAGGACTCGTCGCCTTTCACGCCTATGATCATAGGGGAGTCCTTGCGGGCCGCCCATATCATATCCGGATAATCCTTGAAAAGGAAGGCCAGCGCGTATGAGCCGCGCAGACGCATCATTGTCTGCGAAAGGGCCTGCTTGGGATCCGGGAACTCCCTGTAGTAATAGTCCACCAGCTTTATGGCTATCTCCGTATCTGTCTGGGAATAAAAGACATAGCCTGCCTTGGTGAGCATTTCCTTGAGCTCCTGGTAGTTCTCTATTATTCCGTTGTGGACGCCCACCACAGGGGAGTCCTCCATATTGTTTCCGGAGATATGCGGATGGGCGTTGGCCTCGCTGGGCTCGCCGTGGGTTGCCCAGCGCGTGTGCCCTATTCCAATGTTGCCGGGCAGGGCCCTGCCTCCGTCCACTTTCTCCGAAAGGACTTTGAGGCGGCCCTTGGCCTTTACCACGCTTATGTTCCCGTCATTGTCCCTGACGGCGATTCCGGCGGAGTCATAGCCCCTGTACTCCAGTTTGGAGAGACACTCCAGGAGTATGGGGGAGGCGTGACCGTTTCCGTTATATCCTACTATGCCACACATAATTACCTTCTGATTACGGCATCCCTGTCAGGTCCCACGGAAATTATTGTGACAGGGCATCCGGTATGCTTTTCAATATAAGCTACGTAGTCTTTGAACTCTTCAGGAAGCCTGTCATAGTCACGTATGCCGCAGATGTCCTTTTTCCATCCCTTAATCTCTTCGTAGACCGGCTCCACGCCCACGCCTCCGTCATACGGATAATTGTCCAGCATCTGGCCGTCCCTCTTGTAGGCAACAGCCACCTTTATGGTGTCAAGGCTGTTCAGGATGTCGGATTTCATCATTATGAGTTCTGTGACACCGTTCATCATAACGGCGTATTTAAGGGCCACCATATCCAGCCAGCCGCAGCGGCGCGGGCGGCCCGTGGTGGCGCCGAACTCGTGTCCCTCGCGGCGCAGGTACTCTCCCATATCGTCAAAGAGTTCGGTAGGGAAGGGACCGCTGCCCACGCGGGTGCAGTACGCCTTGAATATGCCATAGACTTTGCCAATCTTGCCCGGTGCCACGCCAAGGCCCGTGCAGGCGCCTGACGCCAGCGTGTTGGAAGAAGTCACGAAAGGATATGACCCGAAGTCTATGTCCAGGAGCGACCCTTGCGCGCCTTCCGCCAGGATTGGTGTTCCATTGTCAATGTATCTGTTAACCTCGAACTCGCTGTCAATGAACGGGAAACGCTTGAGGTCCCGGACGGCCTGCATCCATTTGGCCTCGTATTCGTCCAGATTGAACTCGAAGCCCGGGTACAGGGACAGCATTCCCATATGCTTAGCCTTCAGGGCGTTGTATCTGTCAAGGAAGTCGTCGCAGAGGACGTCCCCGAAGCGTATTCCGTTACGGCCGGTCTTGTCCATATATGCAGGGCCTATGCCCTTGAGGGTGGAGCCTATCTTGGACTTGCCCTTGGATGCCTCGCTTGCCGCATCCAGCATCCTGTGCGTCGGCAGGATGAGCTGCGCACGGCGAGATATCTTCAACTTGTGAGTGGTGTCCACGCCCGTAGCCTCGATCTGGCGTATCTCATCCATAAGGATAACGGGATCAACTACCACGCCGTTGCCTATTATGTTCATCGACCCTTCGCGGAATATTCCGGAAGGAACGGTGTGGAGCACGAAAGACTCTCCGTCAAACTGCAGGGAATGGCCTGCGTTAGGGCCTCCCTGGAACCTGGCGATAACCTTGTATGCGGGAGTGAGCACGTCAACCACCTTGCCTTTTCCCTCGTCTCCCCACTGGAGTCCGAGAACTACGTCTATCTTTTTCATTATCCTATTCCCATTCAATTGTTGCCGGGGGTTTGGAGGATATGTCGTAGCATACCCTGTTGACTCCCTTTACCTTGTTAATGATATCATTGCTGACCTTGCTCAGGAATTCCCTGGGGAGGTCTGCCCAGTCCGCTGTCATTGCGTCCGTGCTGGTCACGGCCCTCAGGGCCACTGCGCTCTCGAAAGTGCGCTCGTCTCCCATCACCCCCACGCTGCGGTCGGAGAGAAGGATTACGCCTGCCTGCCAAACCTTGTCGTAGAGTTTCCACTCGCGCAGGGCGTCTATGAATATGGCGTCAGCCTCCTGCAGGGTAGCCACTTTCTCCGGGGTGATGTCGCCAATTATGCGCACGGCCAGGCCCGGACCCGGGAAAGGATGGCGCTCTATGAGATGATGGGGCATCCCGAGCCTGCGGCCAACCTGGCGCACTTCGTCCTTGAAGAGCCACTTAAGGGGCTCGCAAAGCTGAAGCTTCATCGTTGCCGGAAGGCCTCCCACGTTGTGGTGGCTCTTTATGACCTTGCCGGTAATGTTCTTGCTTTCAATCCTGTCGGGATAGATTGTGCCCTGCGCCAGCCACTTCACGCCCGGGATGGCGGAGGCTTCGGCGTCGAACACCTTTATAAAGTCAGCGCCAATTATCTTGCGTTTCTTTTCAGGTTCGCTCACGCCCTCCAGGTCCTTGAAGAACCTTTCGGACGCGTCCACGCCCTTGACGTTGAGCCCCAGGCCGCGGTAGTCGCGCATCACGTTCTCAAACTCGTCCTTGCGCAGAAGGCCGTGGTTTACGAATATGCAGTTGAGATTATTGCCGATGGCCTTGTTCAGCAGCACCGCTGCAACGGAGGAGTCCACGCCTCCGCTGAGGCCAAGGACCACCTTGTCGTCGCCCAGCTGCTCGCGCAGTTCGGCCACCGTCTTTTCTATGAACGAATCCGCAGTCCACTCGCGGCGGCTTCCGCAGATGTCTATGACGAAGTTCTGGAGCAGCTGCCGCCCTATGAGCGTGTGTTCCACCTCCGGGTGGAACTGTACGCCCCATACGGGCGCAGTCTCGCACTCGAACGCCGCGTACCTGACGCTTGGCGTGGAGGCCACCAGCCTGTAGCCGGAGGGTATCGCGGTGATGGAATCGCCGTGGCTCATCCACACCTGCGAATCCTTGGCTATGAACCTGAACAGGCGGCTCTCCTCGCTGACGTAGCTCAGCGAAGCCCTGCCGTACTCCCTGGTACCTGCAGACTCAACCTTGCCACCGTACGTATAACTTAACAGTTGGGCTCCGTAACAGATTCCCAGCACCGGATACTTCCCGATAATCCCCGACAGGTCCGGGCGGAACGCATCCTGAGCGTAAACGCTCAGCGGCGATCCGCTAAGGATCACACCTATTATGTCCGGGTCGTCTGAGGGGAATTTGTCGTAGGGGAGTATTTCGCAAAAGGTGCCCATTTCCCTGACTCTTCTGCCTATGAGTTGAGTCGTCTGTGAGCCGAAATCTAGTATGATTATCTTTTGCATTGGCTTCCGCAGCAATTAACCTACAAATATATCATAAAAATCAAAAAATTATCAGGGGCCAGGGCTAAATATATATGGTTTTATTTGTGTTAATGTGGCAAAGTGACTTCGCCACAAAGTGATGCAGTTCGCCAACAGGGGTGTGCAATTCGCCACAAACGGGGCTCCGGCGTTAGGTCGTGGCGTTTTTTACTTTTAATATTGCAGCCGGAAATAAATCCGATCACTTTAAACTTGACTAATTATGGATAAGAAAATTTTTGATGCAGTATCTGCAATCATCTCCGACAAGCTCGGAGTATCAGAAAGTGAAATCACAGAAAAGGCAAACTTCGTATCCGACCTGGGTGCAGACTCCCTGGACGTTGTAGAGCTGGTTATGGAGATTGAGAAGAAGTTCGACATCCAGATCCCTGACCACGACGCAGAGACCTTCAAGACCGTTGGAGACGCAGTAGATTACATTGCCGGAAAACTTAACAAATAATAAATGGAGAATTTCATAAAAAAATTCGAGAATTCCGTAAAAACGCGCTGGGACAACCCGGCGCTGACGGATTTCCGCGTGTCAACTGAAACCTATGCCGAACTGGCAAAGAAAATAGAACTGCTCAACCTTACCTGGGAAGGGGCAGGAATTGAGAAAGGCAGCAAGATTGCCATCAACGCCCGCAGCAGCAGCCGCTGGCTGGAGGTGTTCTTTGCCTGCGCCGCCGGTAAATATGTAAGCGTACAGATGTTCAACGGTTTCCTGCCCGCAGACGTGCAGAACCTTGTGAACCACTCTGACAGCCGCGTGCTCTACACCGAGCCCAACACATTTGCCGCTATGGACTTTGAGAAAATGCCGCAGCTCGAGGCTGTTATAAATATGGAGAATATGGAGATCCTGGCATCAAGGGGAACTTTTGCAGAGTCCCTGGCTACCGCAGAGGAGCGTTTTGCCGCCAAGTATCCCAATGGCTTCACTGCAGATGACGTCCACTATGACAGCTTTGGAATGGAAGACGTAAGCGCCATAATGTACACCTCCGGATCCACCGGAAATCCCAAGGGCGTAATGCTGACCGTCAAGAACTTCAGCTACAACGTGAAGTATCTTCCGGTAGTTTTCCCGTTCAAGGAGAACGAGTGCTATACCAGCATCCTTCCTTTCGCGCACATATTCGGTCTCAGCTGTGACGGAATAGTACCTATGTGTATGGGAATGCATACCGTAATCCTTGGAATGCCTCCTATCCCTTCAAACGTAATGGCTCTTGTACAGGAGTATCACCCTCGCATTTTCCTTGCAGTGCCTCTCATCCTTGACAAGTTCGTCAAGTTCACCCTTGGCGCCGAGATGAAGAGCGAGGAGGGAAGCCGCAAGCTGGAGAACTACAAGGATTATCCCGAGTACTGCGAAGAGCTCCGCGCCAAGGTTATGGGCGCGCTGGGCGGAAGGATAGAATCCTTCGCCACCGGCGGCGCCGCAATCCCTCCGGAGGTGGAGTCCCTGCTGGCATTCAAGATCAAGATGCCTTTCCTTACAGGATATGGAATGACCGAGACCGCTCCGCTCATTTCCTGCGGAAAAGCCGGACACTACAAGGCTAAATCCTGCGGCGAGATGGCTCCCGAGATCCAGTACAGGATAGATTCTCCTGACCAGGAGACCATCCCTGGAGAACTCCAGATAAGGGGAGACAACGTATTCGCCGGATACTATAAGAACCCTGAGGCCACTGCGGCCACATTCACCGCCGACGGATGGTTCCGTACCGGTGACATAGGAACTATTGACAAGGACCAGACCCTGTTCCTGGTGGGACGCTGCAAGAACGTGCTTCTGTCTTCCAACGGACAGAACATCTTCCCAGAGGAGATAGAGGTTGTCCTGAACACCCTGCCGTATGTTGCGGAGTCAATCATCGTGCAGAGGGACAACTGCCTCCACGCAATCATAGTCCCGAAGCTGGACGAGGCCACTAACAACCATCTTGATATGCAGACCCTTGCCAACGTTATGGAGATGAACATAAAGAAGCTCAACGCAAGCATTCCCGCTTACGCTGCCATCAACTCCTATGAACTGAGGATGGAGCCTTTTGCCAAGACGCCTAAGGGAAGCATCAGGAGGTTTATGTACTCTTGATGATCTTCTCCGGAACTATAAACTTACGCAGTTCTTTGTAATAATTCCGCGATACCGGGATCTGGGTCCCGGTATTGTCGGACAAAACTATGACCGCCTTTCCGCTGCTGTGCCTGAGCATCTTTACGTGGTTGAGGTTGACCAGATATGAACGGTGGCACCTCATTATGGAAGTCCCCTTGAGTGATTCTTCTACCTGGATGGTGCTGCAGCGCAGCAGATAGCTGTTCATATCGATGCCGATCAGGTAATGTATGCTCACATAGTTGTCCTGGGACATAATGTAAAAGATATCGTCCTGGGCGGCGGAAATCTTTAGTGCCCCGCTGTGGTCGTAAAGATGGACCATTGGGATTTCCGGCTTCACCTCGTTCTCTGTGATGTTAAGCTGCAGGAGCCTTATCTCTTCTTTCTTGTCCTGGATGGTAGCATACATAAATGCAATCAGAAACGGGAAAACAAGGATGAGGGCTACACAGAATGCAGTCCTGAGGAGCAGTTCCACGGGCCCGGAAAGGGTGGAGTAGCCAAGGGCGGAGGTAAAGAGCAGGTAGATGACTGCAAGGCCGGCAAGTTCGGCCGCAGTCCATATTGCGATGTGCTTTATCCTGGCATCGTGTTTCTTCTGGAACCTGTACAGAAGTTCTCTGCTGGCAAGCAGGAAAACTATGCAGGCAACGTAGAAGGCAATGGACGACAGTGCCAGTTTCCAGGAGGAAACCGACAGCCAGAAAGTAGAGGAAAACGGCTTGTAAAGGACTAGGAATCCAATGGAAAACAGTACATCATACAAGACGGTCCGGTAAAGGAAACCTCTGCTCAGATAGAGTTTTGGAACATCCATTATCTGCCTGAATTTTTGACAAAGATAGCAAATTGAACTTAAATGGAAAAAGATAGAAGAGTTGTAATAACCGGAGTTGGCGCCGTGACGCCTCTTGGCAACACCGCTCCGGAACTCTGGGAAGGCGTCCGCAACGGACGCTGCGGGATTGACCGTATCACCAATTTCCCGCAGGAAGACCTTCCTGTAAAGATAGCGGCCCAGGTGAAGGGCTTCGACCCCATTGCCGCAGGGCTCAAGCCTATCGATGTTAGGCATTATGATTATTTCTCCCAGTACGCGGTTGCGGCTTCGCTGGAAGCGATGCGCTGCAGCGGACTGGTGAGCGGAGAGAACATAGATCCGCTGAGGCTGGGCGTTTACATAGGCTCCTGCATAGGAGGCCTCAAGACCTTCATAGACCAGACGCTGGTGTGGAAGGAGGAGGGCGCGAGCAAGGTTTCGCCGCTGTTCGTCCCTATGCTCATATCCAACCTGGGAGCAGGCAACACCGCAATCAAGGTGGGTGCCAACGGACCTTGCCTGACGCCGGTTTCAGCCTGCGCCACAAGCACCAACTCCGTTGGCGAGGCGTACCTTGCAATCAAGCACGGCCAGGCCGATGCGATGATTGCCGGTGGCAGCGAAGCCGCGGTGCATCCGCTTACGCTGGGCGGCTTCTGCAACTGTAAGGCGCTGTCCACCGCGGAGGACCCGCTGGAGGCATCGCTCCCGTTCGATTCCCGCAGGAGGGGATTCGTGATGGGCGAGGGCGCCGGAATCCTGGTGCTGGAGGAGTATGAACACGCAAAGGCGCGCGGCGCCGACATCATAGCTGAAGTATGCGGATACGGCAATACTTGCGACGCATACCATTATACAGCGCCTCATCCGGACGGAACAATCACCGCCAAGGCAATTTCCGATGCACTTTCACAGGCAGGATTCAAGGCAGGTGAGAATCTGTACATCAACGCACACGGAACTGGAACACAGCTCAATGACAAGGCAGAGACCAAGGCAATAAAGATTGCCCTTGGCACAGAAGAGGCGCACAAGGCGCACATCAGTTCGTCCAAGTCAATGACAGGGCACCTGCTGGGAGCCGCAGGAGGCGTGGAGCTGATCGTAGCCGCTATGGCTCTCAAGGAAGGCATCGTGCCTCCTACCATAGGACTGACTTCTCCGGATCCGGAGTGCGACCTGGATTACACTCCGTTGAAGGCCGTGAAGGCAGACCTTGACATAGCAATATCGGATTCACTTGGTTTTGGCGGGCACAATGCCTGCGTAGCACTCAGAAGATACAATGGATAGGGAAGAACTAAAGGTTTATATGCCGCACCGCGAGCCGATGCTCCTGGTTGACAAGGCGGAATTGGTAACAGAGACAGAAGCCACCGCAGAATATAAGGTGACTGGGGATGAATATTTCCTGCAGGGACACTTTCCGGGCAATCCAATAGTTCCCGGAGTTATCCTGTGCGAGATAATGGCGCAGGGAAGCGTAATGCTGTTCAGGGACGAACTCCTTACCCATCTGGCCCTTTATGCCGGACTGGACAAGGTGAAATTCAAACGCAGCGTGGTTCCCGGAGATACCATCCACGTATGTTCCAAGACCGTAACAAGACGCGGTCCGCTTATCATAGTGGATTCTGAAGCCACGGTCAACGGCCAGCTCTGCAGTCGCGGAACCCTGTCCTTTATGCTTGTAAAAAAAGAGGTTAAGTAATATATTTGTACCATAAGAATAAAGAAATGGGAAACGATCTGTTAAAAGGAAAGAAAGGCCTTGTGTTCGGTGCCCTCAATGAGCAGTCAATTGCTTGGAAGGTAGCGGAAAGGGTAGTGGAAGAAGGAGCGGAGATAGTCCTTACAAATACTCCGGTTTCCATCAAGTTCGGAACAATCAACGACCTGGCCGCAAAGACCGGCAGCGTTGTCATTCCGGCCGATGCCACGTCAGTGGCTGACCTGGAGGCCCTGGTTGACGGGACAATGGAACACTTCGGAGGCAAGTTCGACTTTGTGCTCCACGCAGTTGGAATGTCAGGCAACCTGCGCAAAGGCAAGCCATACAGCAAGCTCAATTACGATTTCTACGCAAAGACACTGGACGTGTCAGCCCTGTCTTTCCACAAACTCCTCCAGACGCTTTACGACAAGGACGCCCTTAATGAGTGGGGATCCGTAGTTGCGCTTTCATACATCGCCGCCGACAGGGTGATGCCCGGCTACAACGATATGGCCGATGCCAAAGCCGTGCTCCAGGCAATTGCCAGGAACTTCGGATACCTGTACGGCCGCAAGGCGCACGTAAGGGTGAATACAGTGTCCCAGTCTCCAACCGCCACTACGGCGGGGCAGGGAATAGCCGGTATGGACAAGATGCTGGGCTTTGCGGACGAAACCTCCCCGCTGGGCAACGCCAGCGCCCTTGACTGCGCAAATTACGTGGTTACACTGTTCAGTGACCTTACACGCAAGGTTACAATGCAGAACCTTTACAACGATGGCGGCTTCTCATCAGTGCTGCCATATCCCAAACTGGATGAATAAATGATTTATTTCCTGATAGCGGTCGCTTGCGCGTCGCTGTTTTCCATAATGTTCAAGATTTGTCGCCTGAGAGGTGTTGATATCTCCCAGGCGATGCTTGTAAACTATGCCGTGGGCGCGGCGTTCTGCGCATTCCAGGTAGCAGCCGCGACCAAGGCATCGCCCCTTACGGGCAACTTTGTGGGAACGCTTCCGTTCTTCCTTGCCTGCTTCATAGGTATCTTCTATGTAAGCGGCTTTATCATAAGGGATTACAGCACGCAGAAGTGCGGCGTTGCGCTCACCACCGTGAGCGCCCGGTCCGCACTTGCAGTGCCTGTAACCCTGAGCTGGTTATTGCTTGGGGACAAGGTTCCCTTCTGGCCGGCAATAATTCTTGTACTTGTCTCCCTGACGCTCATCGCCTGGCCCAAGGGCGGTTTCCACAATGGCGCCGGGGCCGGCAAATCCCTTGGACATCTCACAATTCTTGCAGAATTGTTCTTAATATATGGTTTTTGCGATTTTTCTCTTAAATTTGTGCAGCACCTGGTGAACGCCTCAGTGCCCGCCGCTCTTGTAACCCTAGTTGTTTTTATTTCGGCATTCTTCCTTTCCCTGGTTTTCTGCCTTGTCAAGGGAGTGTTCAAAAAGCACGGAATTACTTGGCGCGAGTTGCTTGCAGGTTCGCTCATCGGAATAGCCAACTCCGCGTGCACCGTGATGGTACTGCGCGCCCTGGGACAGATGCCGGCAACGGTATTCTACCCCTTGTACAATGTTAGTGTAGTGTTGGTCTGCACCCTTGCGGGGATATTCTTCTTCAAGGAAAGGCCTTCGGGGCTGCAGATCGCAGGAATGGTACTGGCGCTCGCCGCCATATCGCTCCTGGCCATAAAGTAGGAACAAGTCCCTTCCCAAAGGGGCGCAATCTGTAAAACAATGTTTTTTAACCCAGAAATCGAGACAATGGACCGCGCCCAGCTGCGCGAACTCCAAAGCGAAAGGTTGGTCAAGATCGTCAAGTACACTTACGACAACGTCGAGTTCTATCGCAAGCGTATGGACGAAGCGGGGGTGAAGCCCGGCGACATCAAATCTATCGACGACATCAGCAAGTTGCCTTTTATGCAAAAGAAGGACTTGCGAGATTATTACCCGTATGGCACTTTTGCCGCCCCTCTGAAGGACATAGTCCGTTTCCACGCTTCCAGCGGTACCACCGGCAAGCCTATCGTAGCCGGATACACCCGTAATGACCTTGCCAACTGGGCCGAGGGCGTAGCCCGATGCCTCACCGCCTATGGCGCCACCAAGGAGGACATCCTCCAGGTGTCTTATGGCTACGGCCTTTTCACAGGCGGCCTTGGCGCCCACGATGGAGGCCAGCTCCTGGGAGCCACAGTTCTTCCAATGAGCAGCGGAAACACCGCCAAGCAGATAATGCTTATGAAGGACCTGGGCAGCACGGGACTGTGCTGCACCCCTTCCTATGCGCTGTTCCTTGCAGAAAGCATTGCGGAAGACCCCAATACAGACATAGACAAGGACCTCAAGCTCAAGTTCGGCGCCTTTGGCGCAGAGCCCTGGACTGAGAATATGCGCAAGGAGCTTGAAACCAAGCTGCATATAAAGGCTTATGACATTTACGGCCTCACTGAGGTTTCCGGCCCGGGCGTTGGCGGAGAATGCGAATATCAGGACGGAACCCACCTCTGGGAGGATATGTTCTTCCCGGAGATCATAGATCCGGTGACCCTTCAGCCGGTGGAGCCCGGACAGCAGGGAGAACTGGTGTTCACAACCCTCCTCAAGGAAGGTATGCCGGTGATCCGCTACCGTACAAGGGACCTGACCCACCTCATCTACGAGAAGTGCCGCTGCGGCAGGACAATGGTCCGTATGGGCCGCATCCTTGGCAGGAGCGACGATATGATGATTATCCGCGGAGTCAATGTATTCCCTTCAACCATAGAGAGTTGCATCCTTGAGATTCCTGAGTTCAACGGACAGTACTTTGTTACCGTGGACAGGGTAAGGAACGTGGATACATTTGACATTGACGTGGAACTCCGTCCGGAATACTATACGGACAATATGGAGAAGATGCTTGCCCTCAAGGCGCGCCTTACAATGCGCCTGGTAAGCGTACTGGGCATCAAGCCGGTTATCCATATAGTTGAGCCCAATACAATTGCAAGGTCTCAGGGCAAGGCCAAGCACGTACTGGACAAGAGAAGTTTGGACAAATAATAACACAGAGATACAATGATCATCGACCAGTTAAGCATATTCCTGAACAATGCCGTAGGCCGTGTCACGGAAGTGACCACTACATTGGGCAAGGCAGGCGTGAACCTCAAGGCCTTCACCTTGAGCGAGAGCAGCGACTTTGGAATCCTCCGCCTGATCACGGACGACAACCAGAAGGCTGCCCAAGTCCTTCGCGACAACCATTTTGCGGTAAACCTCACAAAGGTGGTTTACTTTGAATTGGGAGATACCCCGGGCGCTCTTTCAGAGTGCGTCCAGAAGGTTTCAGACGCTGGTATCTCAATTGAGTATATGTACGCTTTCTCTACTGGAAACGCAGCCAGCGTGGTTGTACGTACGGAAGACATAGAGCGCTGCAACGCCCTCATTGAGGTATGAGCCTGAAAGATTTCTTCAAAGACGACCAGTTCGCAGCCCTCGCCGGCTGCGAACTTCTTGATATTAAGCCAGGCTATGCCACGGCGCGTATGAAGGTGGAAAAGAAACACCTGAATGCGGCCGGCGGCTGCCAGGGCGGAGCCCTGTTCACCCTGGCTGATTTCGCCTTCGCGGCGGCGGTGAACAGCCACGGCCGCGTTACCGTGTCCGTGGATTCCACCATAGCGATCCACAAATCAGTTTCCTCCGGCTGGCTTTACGCCACAGCCAGGGAAACCCTGGACCACCGGAAGCTGCCTTTCTGCATTGTAGAGATAAAAGACGAAGAAGGCAGACTGATAGCCACCTTCACCGGACTTGCATACCGTTTCCCTGAGGACGATCCCAGGAACAAGGTCCTGCCGGCACTTTAACTATTTCATTAAGCCATATAATTTGAAGCCCCATAGATTATTCTCCCGCCGGGCTCCATTCCCGGCTTGTCCGGGAATTTTATTATATTTGAAAAAAATCATATAGTATGGCAAGAAAGAATTTCGGGGCAAAGCCCCTCAGTTATCCGCAGCCAGTACTCATCATAGCTGCCTATGGGAAGGACGGAGTCCCTTCCGCAATGAATGCCGCTTGGGGAGGCATATCGGACTATAAGGAAATTTCTATGGACCTGAGCAAGGGCCATAAGACTGTGAAGGACCTTCGCGAAAGGGGAGCGTTCACCGTAAGTATGGGCACCAAGGACCAGGTGGTCGCCTGCGACTACGTGGGAATGGTGTCCGGAAACAAGGTTCCGGACAAGGTGGCCCGCGCCGGATGGCACGTGGAGAAATCGGCTTTCGTGGATGCGCCGCTTATCAAGGAACTCCCTCTGGCGCTGGAGTGCAAACTCATTTCCTACAACGAGGAAACTGGTATCCTTAAGGGAGAGATTGTCAATGTGAGCGCTGATGAGTGCGTCCTTGACAAGGACGGCAACATTGACGTGGCAAAGCTTGGTCCAATCACCTTCGATCCCTTCAACAACAAGTATATTGCGTTGGGAGAGGTTGTGGGCAACGCCTTCAATGACGGACTTCAAAAATAAACGGACGCAGCCCTGAGGGGCGCGTCCGCTTACTATGCTTTCGCAAATAGTTTATAAGATGCTGATCTGTTTTACGGTTTCGGCTTTGGGAACCTTTTGTATCTTTGGAAGATGGATGTTCAGGACACCCATCTCCATACGGGCTTCTATTTTCTCTGCGTCAACATCGTCAGGCAGAAGCAGTGTCTGCTGGAATTTCTCGTAGGAGAATTCGCGGCGCAGGTAGCGGCCGTGGTGCTTGCCTTCCTTGTTCTCCGCCTTCTTCTCCATCTCGATGCACAGGTTGTTCTGCTCATCTACGTGGATCTTGAAGTCTTCCTTGTCTAAACCAGGGGCGGCAAGTTCAACATCGTACTCTTTTTCGCTTTCTATTACATTGATGGCCGGGGCTGTGTATGTTGGTCTGGCCATCCAGCTGTTGTCAAAGAAGTCATTGAAAATCTCAGGCAGCCAGCTATCCGTGGTTCTTCTTACAGGTAACATAATTCAAATTCTTTAATGGTTCCGGTTTGGGGCTGTGCTGCAAGGCCTTTTTCCCGGGGTTCCTTTTTTGGAACCGCTATATTGTATGGCAAAGGATGGACCAAAGGCCAAAAGTGGACAATCTGGCATTTTCATTGACAATTTGTCCACTTTTGCTTTCAAATTCGCTATCTTTAAGATTGAATAATTCGTATTTGACAGTCTCTATGAATGCAACTATAATTGCCTTGATAATTCCTTTCCTGGGTACTGCGCTGGGGTCCGCCTTTGTTTTCTTTATGAAGAAGGATATGCCGGATCTGCTGCAGAAGATTCTTTTGGGTTTCGCCTCCGGAGTGATGGTGGCGGCTTCCGTTTGGTCATTGCTTATTCCCGGAATGGAGATGGGTGGCATATGGCCGGCTACAATAGGCCTGTTGGGAGGTTTTGCCTTCCTGTTGCTCATTGATAGGATTACACCGCACCTTCATCCGGTAGGCGGACCGGAAGGCCCCAAGAGCAAGCTTTCTAAAACCACTATGCTTGCCCTGGCCGTTACCATCCACAATTTCCCGGAGGGAATGGCGGTTGGCGTGGCCATCGCGGGGGCGCTGAGCGGCGGCGCGGGTATGACCGCGGCCGGCGCGCTGGCGCTTTCGCTTGGCATAGCCATCCAGAACGTTCCTGAGGGTGCAATCATCTCAATGCCGCTGCGTGCCGCAGGCAACAGCCGCTGGCGCGCCTTTGGGGTTGGCGCCTTGAGCGGGGTGGTGGAGCCTATCGGCGGCGCCCTGGTTATCCTCCTGGCTTCGGCAGTTACCCCTATGATGCCGTATCTTCTGGCATTCGCGGCGGGTGCAATGCTCTATGTTGTTGTGGAGGAACTGGTTCCGGAAGCCTCCCAGGGCGAACACTCCAACATTGCCACCGTGGGTTTCGCCCTCGGCTTCGCCCTTATGATGGTCCTCGACGTCCTTATGGGCTGATCCTCCCACGCTCCTTCCGCTCTCCGTCCTGCCCGGCTTCCCGTCTCGTCCTGCCCGGCTTCCCGTCTCGTCCTGCCCGGCTTCCCGTCTCGTCCTGCCCGGCTTGACCGGGCATCTCCTCCTCCATTTTCGCCTCAGGTGCGCACCTGAAACAGGTGAGTGCGCCCCACGTCCCTGAAAGAGGGACGACGGGCGCGTTTTACCCCCTTTTTCGCTCCCCACGTCCCCCTTTCCCGGACGTCAGACGCACCCCGATATAGCAGATGCCCAGCCAGACCACGACAGGTACGGGGCTCCGCTGACGGCGGCGAATGGCAAGTCCAGCAGTCGCGTGCTCGACGGCTAACTCCTCCCTTATAGCCGGGGCCCCAACCCCGTCTAACACTCGTCAAACACACGCCGTCGTGCGGAGCAACGCACGCTCCCTGGATGGGACTTGCATCTTCATTCACCGCCTATTCGCTCCGCCCCGTACCTGCCGCGGTCTGTGGAGTTTGGTTCAGGAAAAGGGCCTCTGGTGTACCAATTGGGGGAGAGATCCTTCGCTACGCTTAGGATGACATACGGGGAGGAGATTGGAGGTGGTGCGTGGAAAACCCGTGGCCGCCCGTGGCCTCGTGAACGGGTGGATGGCGCTTGCGCCAGACGGGATGGAGCGAAGCGGACGGTTTTCCAGGTACCACCTCCAATCTCCGGAATAGCGCGGACTGGAACGTCTGTTGGGGACGTTAGGGGTTAGAAGACGAGGGTGTAGCCGATGCCGAGGAGGTTGCAGGCGTTGGGGGCCACTGGGGTGTTGTAAAGGTGGAACATATAGAAGAAGTCCAGTGAGTGGCCGCCGCCAAGGCTGATCTCAGTGCCGGCGTAGTGCAGGGAACGGACCCATTTGCCGGTGTTGAGATTGGTGAAGAACTCGTACATCAGGTACGGGGTGAATATGCTGTCCGGAGCCTTGTACTGGCCGCGGAGACGGGTTCTGAGGGTGTTGCTGAATGATTCGGCTGCAGGGTTGTAGGCCAGTTCGTACTTCTCCCTGAGAGCCAGGGCGAGGCCATCGCGCTTGAGGGTCTCGGTGAAACAGAGGACGGCCTTGTGCTGGATCATATTACCAGCCGAAGGGATGTTCCAATACTCATAGCTGAGGTCTCCCTTGAGCCAGCTGTTGAAATTGTAGCCACCTCCGGCCATAAGGAACCAACATTCAGTGGCGCCCACGTTTTCAAAGGAACGGTGCTCGGCACGGGCCATAAGGTAAGGGGCGCCAAGGGATTTTACAAACTGGATGCTGCTCCAGGTTCCAAAGTCTGACTGGTTCTGGGCGAAAGCGGAAGCGCCGCAAAAGGAAAGGGCGCAAAGGATGCTAAGGAATAACTTTTTCATACACTACTATCTAATTGATTAATAATCAGTTTTGCTGCGATAGCGGGCAGTAAGCCCGGCGCAGTTGCGGGTCGTGGATCATTGTCTGGGGGAGCGTTCCCACTACTCCCTGGGGCACTTCCTTGCCAAGTAGGCCGAAGAGCCAGGTCCAGTAATCCGGCATATTGCCTTCACGGTCACGGAAGTCCATTGGGCCTTCTTCAAAGAGAGGCCGGCCTTTCCTGTCCACATAACTGTCACGTACAAGTTCAGTGCAGTACAAGGCGGTGTCGCAAGGCGTGAAGTTGATGTTGTAACTCTTTCCCAAATGCTTCTTGGCGTTGGCTACATAACGGTTTACATCTTTGTCATTGGCCAGGCGCATTACAATGTAGGAGCAACTGTGGCCTTCTTTCAGGGCGAAGTCTTTGAGCATAGTGTCCAGGGGGTGCCGATCGACCCCGTGGGCAAGCGTGGCGTCTATGACCCAGATTCCTTCCTTGTCCACGTCAGCTATTGCGGTATGGATTATAAGGTCTTCGAAAGAATCAGGCTTGTCAGGGGAAGCGACATAGTCCTTGTTGTAAAGGTGATAACCGGCCGGAAGGGCGATGAAAACAAGGTCTCCTGTCTGGATGCCATCTTGAGTGGCCGGACGGCTGCAGGACAGCAGGGCCAGGAGGGTAATGCAAAACAGGACAATCCTTTTCATATCGGAAACAAATATAGGAAAAATCAGCGTATATGAGACAGTTTGCGGGTAATTCCTATGGCTGCCATATAGCCGGTGCTCCAGGCGGCCTGGAGGTTGAATCCTCCGGTGATGGCGTCAATGTCCAGGACCTCTCCGGAAAAGAACAGCCCGGGGAAGTCACGGCTCTCGAGGGTTCTGGTGTTGATGGCATCCAGGCTGACGCCGCCGCAGGTGACGAACTCCTCCTTGAAGCGGGCGCGGCCGGAGATGGGGTAGAGGTCGCGGGTGAGCGCATTTTCAATGCGCGCCCGCTCCTCTTTGCCAATCTCCGCCCAGCGCCGGGTCCTGTCCACGCCGGCCCTGCCAAGGATGTGCTCCCAGAGGCGGTCGCTGAGGCCGTCGGGGCGGTAGCCCGACAGCTGCCTGCGACCCTGGCTGGAAGACGCCTGCAGGGTCCACTCGTGTACGGAAGGACCCTGGGAGCCGAGCCAATTGATTGAAAGGTCCCCTTTATAAGCCGATCGGGCCAGTTCCCGCGCAGCGTAGGAGCTTAGCTTGAGCGTTGCGGGGCCGCTCACGCCCCAGTCTGTGACAAGCAGGATGCCTTGGGCGGAAATGCCGCTTCCTGCGAGCTCCAAGCGGGCGTCCGGGACCACGGTGCCCATAAGGGCGTTAAGCCTCGGATCGGGCACTTTAAGGGTGAATAACGACGGAACGGTGGGGGTTATGGAAACCTGCGGGGGAAGGAGTCGCCGCAGGGCCTCTTCCTTGAGGCCGCCGGCTGCGAGCAGCACGGCATCGGCCCGGAAGGGCTCAGCGTTTCCTTCTATATCCAGCAGGAAACCTGGCCGGATGCGGGAGACGCGCTGGCCGCAGCGCAGTTCCACGCCGCTGACGCGCATCAGGCGCTCCAGCGTGCGGACAACCTGCATTGCGTCCTGGCTCTCCGGGAACACGCAGCCGTCTGGCTGCACAGTGAGCGCAACGCCGGCGTTCTCCCACCATTGGAATGTCTGCTCCGGGCTCAGCGCCTTGAACGCGTTCTTCACCACGGCTGCGCCGCGGGGATACGCTTCCTCAAGCCGCGATACGCCCTCGAAGCTGTTGGTGAGGTTGCATCGGCCGCCGCCGGTCACGGCAACCTTGGCCAGGGCCTTTGGCCCGGCCTCGAACACCGTGACCTCCGCGGACGGCAGGCGCCGCCGGATTTCCGCTGCGCAGAAACACCCGGCGGCGCCGGCACCTATGACTGCAACCTGCATCAGGCCAGTCTATTTCAGGTTGTATACCACTGAGTTGAGCCAGGCGTCAAGCTCGGCGCCAAACTCGTCCTTGTAGCGGAAGTTCTCGCCCCAGCCAAAGCCGTGGCCGCCGCTGGGATACATATGCAGGGTGGCGTTTACGTGATTGTCCACCAAGGCCTGATAGTAAGCGAGGCTGTTCTTTACCGGAACAAGAAAATCGTCCGAAGCTGCTATGATGAAAGCAGGGGGAGTGTCAGATGTAACGTGCTTGTCACAGGAATAACGGTCTACAAGTTCCTGGCTTGGATTCTGCCCAAGAAGGCCGTCATAGGATCCTTTGTGGGTGTAAGACAGGTCCATCGTTGTCACAGGATAAACCAGAATCTGGAAATCCGGACGGGTAACGGCATCTTTGTACAGCGTAGATGCGGTAGCGGCCAGGTGACCGCCTGCAGATGTTCCCATCACGCCAAGTTTTGTGACTCCAAGGTCAGTGCGGCTGCGGATGATGCGCATCGCTTCCTGGACGTCGCTCAGCGGAACGTCGTGATGTCCGCGGGGGAGCCTGTACTGAAGGAGGCAGAAAGTTATGCCCCTGTTGTTGAACCAGGTATGGAAGTCACGGCCTTCGTGTGTCATTGACAGGACGGCGTATCCGCCTCCCGGGCACATCAGTACACACACACCATTGGGATTCCTGGCCGGATAAATTTCCAGTATAGCCTCTGAATACTCCTTTCCGTCAGAGCTCTTCTGAGCCGGGAATGCGTTTGGAGCGCCGTTAGGCCAAACCTTTACGGTGTCTACGCGTGAACCAAAGAAACGAGACATTCCTGCCGGCATCTGCGGACCGGCACCGCCGCCTTGCGGACGCATTCCGGCTCCCTGCGGGGTCGCCGGCTGGGCCGCCAGGCTCAATGCAAACGCTGCGAAAGCGCCAAGCAAAAACAACTTTCTCATATCAATAAATATAACTACTGTTCATTTGGGATGACCTTCCATCGGACACGCCACGTACCGTCATTGAAATCGTGGCTCAATATCTTGAAAGTGCCTATCTGCGAGGTATTTGACACGTGTGCCCCAATGCACGCGCACGCATCGTAATCCCCAATCCGCACAATCCTCAGGGTCTCCGAAACATCTTCCGGCAGCTTGTCCAGATTCACTATCAGGGCGGCCTGTTCACGCGACATAAACTCAATTGTCACATCCAGGTTCTGCGCAATGACCGCGTTCACCGCCGCCTCTATCTGAGCCACCTGCTCCTCACTTGGGCTCTGCTCCAAGATATAGTCGCACTTGCTCTTCTTGCGCTCGATATGCGCATTCATCGACCTTGGACAGCCGAACATCCTGACCATTGTGGCATTGAGGATATGCTCCGCGCTGTGCGCCGGTTCATACTCCTGCTTGTTATGTGCATTGAGAACAGGCTCTTCCATATTCCTTCAAATATCGGATAACAAATATATGAATTTACAGCAAGAAGAACAATGCGGCGCCGGTGACTGTTATTATGGCGCCAAGGATTTCCTTAGGGGAGATCTTCTGGTGGTTGATTATGGAGTAGGGGACAATTATCAGCACCGGCGTCAGGGCCATAAGGGTGGAGGCGACACCGGCATTGGCGTACTGCACTGCCATCAGCGACAGCGACACTCCCAGGAAAGGCCCGAAGAAAGTGGTGAGCACCGCGAATTTCATCCCCTGGCGGTCGTTCACCGCTGTCCTCAATTGGGATGTCCTGCCCATAATTGCAAGTATTAGGAAGAAGCCCAGAAAGCCCGTAACAGCCCTGATCAGCGTGCCTGCGAAAGGCATCATAAACGTCACTCCGCGCGATACGTCATCCGGAAGCGCGGCTGCATAGTTTTCCAGGCCGATCTTGCTGAGCACCAATCCTACGCCCTGGCCTATTCCGGCGCCGATTCCAAGGAGGACACCCTTCCACGGAAGCTTGATTTCCAGTTTGTGCGATGCGCCTCCGCGCCCCAGGATACAAATAGCGATACCCGTAAGTGTAACAAGCATTGCCAGCCAGGAGTGCCAGGAAAGCTTTTCGCCCAGCATCAGCCATCCGGCGATGCCTGCCACCGGCGGCGCCAGGGTCATCAGTATCTGCCCGAATTTGGAGCCAATGATCACATAGCAGCTGAACAGGCACATATCCCCGAATACATAGCCTACGAGTCCGGAGAGCACAAGCCAGAAGTATGTGGCGCCGTCGGCATAAAGAGGAATGGGAGAGCCTGTGACAATCACCAGCAGGACGCTCAGGAATACTATGGAAAAGCCCATCCTTATCAGGTTGAGTGGAAGGGCTCCAAGGCGGTGGCTGGCAATGTCGGCAAAGATTGCGGTAGCCGTCCAGCTCAGGGCCACTATGAGGGATATTATTTCTCCCAGGTGTTGCATTCCGTTTATCAGCCTTCAGTAATACGGGAGGCGAAAATAGCAAAAAAGCTCTGGATGACAATGTTTTCTTTTCATTATATTTGTGAAAAGCGTTTTAGTATGAGAAGGATTACAACCATAATCGCAGCCTTTTTGCTTGCGGCAACCCTGCTCCAGGCCCAGGAGCAGAAGGTCATTTCCATAGAGACTGAATCCACCAGCCTGGTGTTTGTGGTAAGGAACAGCGGAGAGGTACAGCAGCTGCATTACGGGTCAAAGGTCAACGCCTCTGAATTCGTCGCCGTCCCTCAACGGGCCGGCCGCTATTCATCCGGCTTTTCCGCATACCCCGCCACGGGCGGCAGGTACCAGGGCGAACCGGCCCTGCACCTGCAATATGCCAGCGGTAACCACAACACGGAACTTTACTACAGCGGTTTGGAAACCCGCCGCAGGGGAGACGTCACCACAACGGAAATCCGCCTCAAGGATCCGGTGACTTCAGTTGAAGTGAGCCTGTTCTACGATGCTTATTTCAAGGAGGATGTGATCCTTTCCCACGCTGTGATACGCAACGGCGGAAAAGCCCCTCTCAAGATGCTTTCATACGCATCTGGCGCCATAAGCCTGAGGTCTGACAAGTACCTGCTCTCCCACGTCCACGGAGGATGGGCCCAGGAAATGCAGTTGGAGAATGAACTTCTCACACACGATACCAAGGTGCTGGAATCCAGGCGCGGCACACAGAACACCCAGGTTGGCAATCCCTCGTTCCTGCTCAGCCTTAGCACCTCTGAACTCAACGAAGACTCCGGCGACGTGGTTGCAGGAGCCTTTGCCTGGAGCGGCAACTATCGCATAAGCTTTGAGCGCGACCCCGACGACAGGCTCAACATAATTGCAGGGATCAATCCCTTCGCCAGCGCATATCCTCTTGCGGCGGGGGACTCATTTACTACCCCGGAAATGATATGGACCTTCTCCTCCCAGGGTGCCGGCGGCGCTTCCAGGAACCTTCACCGCTGGGCGCGCAACTATGGCGTTTATGGAGGCGGGAACATAAACCCTATCTTGCTTAACAGCTGGGAAGGCGCATATTTCACATTCACCACCCAGACCCTCATCAATATGATTGACGATGCCGCATCTATGGGGCTGGAAATGTTTGTCCTTGACGACGGCTGGTTTGGGAACGAGTACCCCCGCAACAGGGATAACGCTGGTCTTGGAGACTGGCAGGTCAATGAGAAGAAACTGCCGGAAGGTATGGACTATATAGCTTCCTACGCCCACTCCAAGGGTTTGAAATTCGGTATCTGGATAGAGCCGGAGATGGTAAACCCCAATTCCGTGCTGGCCCATACGCATCCGGACTGGATTGTCCAGAGTCCCGGCAGGGAACAGTACCAGGTACGCAACCAGTGGGTCCTGGACCTTTCAAATCCCGCCGTGCAGGACTTTGTATTCAGCATCTTTGACGACGTGATGAAACTGTCACCGGCAATCGATTATGTGAAATGGGACTGCAACCGCCCTGTGGAGTCATTTGGCAGCCCGTACCTGGGAACAGACCAGGATCGCTTCTATGTGGAGTATTGCCAGGGTTTCTACAAGGTGATGGAACGTATCCGCGCCAAATATCCGGACGTTCTGGTACAGTGCTGTTCTTCCGGCGGCGGAAGGGTGGACTACGGAGCGCTGTCATATTTCAATGAAGTCTGGACCAGCGACGATACTGACGGCTATGAGCGCGTACTTATGCAGTACGGTACAAGCCTGATCTATCCGGCGTGCGTAATGGCTGCGCACGTATCCGCCGTGCCCAACCACCAGAGCCGTAATGTGACGCCTCTCAAGTTCCGCTTTGACGTGGCCTGTCAGGGCCGCCTGGGTCTTGAACTTCAGCCTAAACTGCTGGAAGAAAGTGAGTTGGCCCTTGTGAACAGATGCGTGGAATCTTACAAGACCTACAGGGATGTAGTATTCACGGGAGACCTGTATAGACTTGGAACTCCATATGGCAATGACTTTTATGGAATGATGTATGTGAGCCCTGACAAGAGAAAGGCCGTGGTCTATACATATTGCCTGCGCTTCAACGCACTTGGCGGGGAGGGCCATCCTTTCAAGCTTAAGGGACTGGATCCGGCCAGGAGATACAAGGTGACGGAGCAGAATGTGAACCGTTCCTGCTGGTGGGGCAACGGACGCTCGTTTACCGGCGCTTTCCTGGAAAGCGGAGCGTTCAATCCATCCCTGCCGTCACTGTACAGTTCTGCTGTATTTGTGCTGGAGGCTGAATAAAAGGCTACTCGTTGCGGTGGCTGTAGAAGAGTTGGAGGATTTCGAAGATTTCCAATCGGCCAAGGAACATCAGCATTATGCCTACCGCCTTGGTAGCTGCGTTCAGGGTTGCGTAGTTATTCATTGAACCTACCTTGCTGAAACCGGGTCCCACGTTGCCAAGGCAGGCCACGGCGGCGGAGAAACTGGTCTGAAGGTCGTTTCCGAATCCGGTGAAGCAGAGGCATCCGACGGCAACCAGAAGCATATAGACGGCGATGAAGTTAAGCGCGTCTTCCACTTTGTCCTGGCTGACGCTGCGGCCGTCGAGGCGAACGGAGTAGAAGCGGTTTGGATTCCTTTGCTGGAGGATCCTCACCTGGACGGACTTGGCCATAATGACCATCCTGTCAATCTTGATACCTCCGGTAGTGGAACCGCTGCAGGCGCAGATCAGGGAACATATAGTGAGCAGGACTACGCAGAAAGCCGGCCAGATGTTCGTATCCGTTATTGCGAATCCGGTTGTGGTGGTCAGGGATATTACGTGGAAGAATCCGCGGCGCAGGCTGCCCAAAAAGGTATGGTAGATGCCCTCGTACCACAGATTTACTGATATTGCCAGGCCCACGACCAGCATAAACAGCAAGTAAGTCTTGAGAGAAGATGACAGTCCACGTACGGAGCCCCTTCCGGTTAGGGCGGAAAGGAATACCCCAAAGTGGATTCCAGCGCAAACCATAAACACCATAATGACGCACTCCACGGCGGGGGAGTTGAATGCCGCTATGCTGGCGTTCTTTGTGGAGAAGCCGCAGGATGAGCAGGAGGACATTGCGTGGCAGATGGCATCGAACCAGTCCATCCCGGCTAAATGCAGTGACACTGCCGCAACTGATGTGAGCACACAGTAAGTTATGATGAGCAGCTGGACAATTGACCTGCGCTTGGTAGTGTGGTAGTTGTCCTTGGCTATGGCGGACATTTCCATATCCGACAGGGTGCTTCCAACGCCGCGCATAGATGGAAGGATAAGGAGGGCGAACATCACTACGCCTATACCTCCAATCCAGCTGGTTGACATCCTCCAGAACAGTAGGCCGTCCGGCAGCGCCTCAATGTCATCTATGATGGACGCTCCGGTAGTGGTGAAGCCTGATACGCTCTCGAACAGGGAGTTTATCAAGTTGAAATCCTCACTGAAAAGCAAGTATGGAAGGCATCCGAAAATACAGGCCACAAGCCACGCGAACACCACTATGGCGTATCCTTCGCGCCTGGTTATACTTGGCACTCCCTTTATGAAAAGAAGGGGGAAGATTCCTACAAGCAGGCCTATGAATGCGGAGAAGAAGAGCGGAAGGGTAGACTGGTCCGCGCCTCCATAGCAGGACACGATGCCGGCCACGACAAGGAAACCTACTATGATAAGCAGGATCATTCCAACATAACGTATCACTACCAATGGCCGCATAATACGGCAAAAATAGGTGTTATGTTTATTATATCCAAGTTATTCCACCCTAAGCTTTATTCCGGCTTTCAGCCACAGGCCGGGCTGGGGTATGTTGGCGTGATCGTAGTAAGTGCGGTCCAGGAGATTTTCCGCAGTCAGGAAGATGCTCCAGGAAGGCTCGTCCCAGGATAACTTGGCATCTATGACCGTGTACGGTTCATACTCTACGATGCGTCCGGTGTCCACTCCGTCCTGGTAAAGGCGGTAGCTTCCGGAGCGGTCGTGCCAGCGGCCGGAAAGGTCAAGGTTCAGATTGCCGAACAGCTGAAGGTCAAGCTGTACAACAAACTTGTTGCGGAGGTATTCCAGGGAGTAATAGGACTCGAATCCCTTGTCGGCCTTCTTGTCCTGGTCTATGTGTGCATAGCTTATGTTGAAGCTGCGGACGGGGAACTCAGGCCTGCCCAGGAGCATCTGGGGCTCCAGCCTCAGGGTGAACTCTTCGCCAATGGAATTGATTACTGAATGGTTTACGGAGGTCCAGGGGGCGTCAGGAACTGATGTGTCCTTGATCCAGTCTATGAGGTCCGTTCCGTGATGGTAGTATATCGTTGCTATCGCACGGATTCCGGTGTTCAGGTACTTGAGGCCCACTTCGGTGGCCTTCATCTTTTCCGCCTTGAGATTCTTGTCCGCCAGATGGCCGCCCACGGAGTAGTAGAGTTCCGTGAAGGTTGGCATACGGAGGGAACTGTTGTACGATGCGTAGGCTTTCCAGTGGTCTGAGATCCTGAAGCTGGCGTCTGCGCCGGGGTACAGGCGGAGGCCTTCGTCGTTGCCGGTGTTCTTGGCGGCGGTGACGCCTGCGGAGAACGTGAAGCGGTTCAGGATTACGTTGTGCTCCAGATATACGTTGATGTCAGTGCGGTTGAGCCCCACTTTGTAGGCGGCGTCGTATCCTTTGACGGCGATGGGGTTCTGGAGTGGTTCGCCAAGGTTGGTGCTGATGATGCCCTCGTTCCTGACTTCGGCGCCAAAGGCTGTCCTTCCTGCGTTGGACTCCACCCATCCGCCAAGGTTGGCGCCCACCACGTTGGTGCGGTGGAAGTTGAAGGGATATTTGTCAATTCGGCCGCGGAAAAGTTCGAAGCGGTCCTCTGTGTGGTTCCAGAAGATGGATGGCTTGAAGTGCAGTCTGCCATACGTTTCCGCCTGGATGGCGGTGTATGTCTTGAGCACGTGCTCGAACTGGTCGTCAAAGCGGGGGCTGTAGAAAGTGTTTGATCCGAAGTCCTTGACGGACAGGCCTGTATGCCACTTTATGCCAATCTTTGAGCCGTCATAGTTACCCTGGTAGAAGGCTTTTGCGGCGGCGAAATCGGTGTTCTTTGTGCCTTCGCGGCTAAGGGTGTAGCCGTCGGTGCGTGTGTAGCTGACAGACAGTTGGTTGCTGAACTTTCCGGAATTGATGTTTCCTCCCACGGAGGCGTTGAGGTATTTGTGGGAACCCCCTTCCACCCTGGCGGAAACGCCGCTCTTTTCGTGTGTCTTGGTGACTATGTTGACAGCTCCAAGAAGGGAAGAGGTGCCGTACGCCCTTGCTGCAGGGCCTTCCAGGATCTCTATGCGGTCAATCTCGCTGATGTCCACGGGGAAATCGCCGGCATTGTGGCCGGTCTGGGGGTCGCTGATGCTTACGCCGTTCAGGAGGATGGCAATCTGGTCAAAGGTACCTCCCCGGATGCTGATGTCGGTCTGCATTCCCATTACGCCTCTTTGGCGGACGTCAACGCCCACGGCAAATTTCAGCAGGTCGTTAATGCTGTTTGCTGGCATTGTGGACAGGGCTACGCTGTCCAGGACGGTTACCATCCTGGCGCTTTGGTTAAGCGTAAGGGGGACTCTGCTACCTGTTACTGAAATACTCTCAAGGGTATATACCGTGTCCTGCGGGGAAGTGGGGATGCCGGCCGATGCATTTATGGCTGAAACGGCAAATAAAGCTGCTGTAGCTATATATAGGAAGTGTTTTCTCATAGTGTTTTATTAGGGTTGCAAAGGTAGGGATTTTTTAGTTATTTTGTAAAAATTTATAAAATGCCTGTAGTTCAGAGGGGAGCGATATCCCAAATAGCCAAGTGGATTCCCACAGACCGCAAGATAATGGTGGTGACGGACAGCGGAGTGCCTTTCAATTATGTCCAGGAAGTGCTCTCGGCCTGCCCTCAAGTATATTGCTATGTCTTTGAGCAAGGGGAGAAGAACAAGACGCTTGACACCGTGCGCGGCATCCTGGCGGAACTGCTTTCAGCAGGATTCACCAGGAGTGACGCGGTTGTCGCGGTGGGAGGCGGCGTAGTGGGGGATACCGCGGGTTTTGCGGCATCGTGCTATATGCGCGGGATAGACTTCTACAACGTGCCAACCACACTGCTATCCCAGGTGGATTCCTCCATTGGAGGGAAGACCGGGGTAGACTTTGGCGGAGTCAAGAACATTGTGGGAGCCTTCCATATGCCAAAGGCAGTGGTGATAGATCCGGACTGCCTCAGGACGCTTGATCCGCGCCTTTTGCACGAAGGGCTGGCGGAAGCCATCAAGATGGCCGCCACCAGCGACGCGGACCTCTTTTCCTTGATAGAGGAAGAGGGCCCGCTGGAGCCCAGGCTGGACAGGATCATCTCCGGAGCCCTGGCCATAAAGGGCGCGGTGGTGGATGCGGATCCCACTGAGAAGGGCCTCAGGAAGGTGCTGAATTTTGGCCATACCATTGGCCACGCAATTGAGGCGGCGGGCGCAGGCTCGCTTTTCCACGGAGAAAGCGTGGCCGCGGGAATGCTGTATATGTGTTCCGACGCCGTCCGCGCAAGGCTTGAGCCGCTGCTGCGGCGATATGCGCTTCCGGTGTCGGATCCCTTTGACACAGAGACCCTTATGGGCTACATAGGTCACGACAAGAAGAAGCAGGGAGACACTGTTACCGCCGTATACGTAGACAGGATAGGAAGCTTTGAATTCCGGAAGATGGATATGGAACAGATAAGGCAGTGCATCCAGAATCATAAAAACGCCCGCATATGAAGAACAGCATAGGAACCAACGTGATACTCACATTGTTCGGCGAATCACACGGACCGGCCATAGGCGCCGTGATTGACGGCCTGGCTGCGGGGATACCCGTGGAAGAGGCGTTCATCGCTGCGCAGTTGGCAAAGAGAAGGCCGCAGGGGCCCGTTGATACCGCACGCCGGGAACAGGACCGTTTCCAGGTCCTGAGCGGCGTATTCAACGGTTATACAACGGGGTCGCCAATATGCATAGTAATCCCCAACGAGGATGTCAGAAGTAAGGATTACGAGCAGGACAAGGGCCTTGCGCGCCCTTCCCACGCAGATTACGTGGCACAGGTCAAATACGGTGGATTCCAGGATTACCGCGGCGGCGGGCACTTCAGCGGGCGCGTGACGGCGGCCATAGTGGCCGCAGGCGCCATTGCGCTGAAAGCCCTCGCGGCCAAGGGAATCCGCATCGGCACTCATATCCTTGAGTGCGGCGGCGTTCGCGACACTGATTTCAACGCCCTTTGCAGCCCTGACGGCCTGGCATTGCTGGATTCATACCTCAATGCCCTGAACGATAAGAACTTCCCTGTGGTCGAAGACCTGGAAGAAGCCATTACGGCAAAGATACTTGACGCCAAGGCCGACAACGATTCCATAGGAGGAATAATCCAGACCGCCATAACAGGCCTGGAGCCCGGTTTGGGAGAGCCCTGGTTCGATTCCTTGGAAGGAGTCCTTTCAAAGGCTCTGTTTGCCATTGGCGGCATAAAGGGAGTGGAGTTCGGAAGCGGATTCGGCTTTGCGGCGATGCGCGGATCGGAAGCCAACGACACCTTCTGCGTAGAGGATGGGCGCGTGCTCACCCGCACAAACCATAACGGAGGCATAAACGGCGGCATTTCCAACGGAATGCCCGTTGTGTTCAACTGCGCAGTCAAACCCACTCCGTCAATTGCAAAGGAGCAGCAGACGGTCAACTACATTACAGGGCAGAACCAGGCCTTGAATCTCAAGGGCCGCCACGATCCTGCAATTATCCGCAGGATTTGCATAGTGGTCAGCAGCCTTATGGCAATAGTTCTCTGCGATGTGCTGGCAGGCGCCCGCGGAACAGATTATCTGAAATAAAATGAAGTACGGACTTATAGGAGAGCGTCTGGGACACAGTTTCTCAAAGGACATACACGGTATGCTCTCCGGAGATCCGTATGAACTGGTGGAAATTGAAAGGTCCGCCCTGGATGCATTTATGCATAAGGCGGATTTCAAGGGAATAAATGTCACCATCCCGTATAAGGAGGCGGTGATGCCGTATCTGGATACCATTTCCGGTCCTGCACGGAAGATAGGTGCTGTCAATACTATCGTGAACAAAGACGGAAGGCTGTTCGGATACAACACGGACTTTGGCGGCCTTCTGGAGATGGCCCGCAATACGGGAATAGATTTCAAGGGCCGCGGCGTGCTGGTCCTTGGCGCCGGAGGCGCGGCAAAGACCGCCGCCGCGGTTGCGCAGGAGCTGGGCGCATCGTCCGTGACACAGTCATCCAGGCATCCTGCTCCTGGGCAGCTGTCGCTGCTGACGCTGGCGCAGGAAAGCCACCCCGGCATCCACATAATAATCAATGCCACCCCGGTAGGGATGTATCCGCACAACGACGGCAGGATCGCGCCCCTGGACCTGTTCCCTGACTTGCAGGGCGTTCTGGACTGCGTGTACAACCCTTTGCGCACCAACCTTGTGCTGGACGCGCTGGAAAGGGGCATTCCGGCCGCAGGCGGCCTTTCAATGCTGGTTTACCAGGCTTGCCTTGCACGCGAGTACTTCTCTGGAGAGACCGTGGAAAGGGAAGTGTGGGACAGGATACTGCGCAGCATATCGGCATCTAAGGAAAACATAGTACTTTGCGGGATGCCTTCCAGCGGCAAGACAACGATGGGAAAGCTGCTGGCGCAACAGATTGGCAGGGAAGTGGTTGACACTGACCAGATTATAAGGCAGAAGGCGGGCGTTGAGATAGCGGAGATATTCCGCACTCAGGGCGAGGCCGCCTTCAGGAAGATGGAGACGGAGGCAATAGCCTCCATTGCTCCGTCACAGGGATTGATAGTTTCAGTGGGAGGGGGTGCCGTGATGAACCCCCTGAACGTTCATCTGCTCAAGATGAACGGAAAGGTAGTGTTCATTGACAGGCCGCTGGAGCTGCTGGTTCCCACCGGTGACCGCCCCCTGTCTTCGGACATAGATAAACTCAAGGCAATGTACGGGGTGCGCCGTCCCGTTTACCAGAAGGCTGCGGACTTTGCCGTGGTCAACGACGGAACCCCTGGACAGTGCGTTCAAAAGATTAGTAGTGTATTTAAAGGATAGATTATGAATATGACTTACAAAAGGGCTTTGCTGGAGCCTAAGAAGATTAAGGAAATGTACCCTGTTTCCGCTTCCGGAAAAGAGGCCAAGGAACAGAATGACAAGCAGATAAGCGATGTTATGTGCGGCCGTTCGGACAAGCTTGTCCTGGTTATCGGCCCCTGCTCCGCAGACCACGAAGACCCTGTTATCGATTATATCAGCCGCCTCCGTCCGGTCCAGGACAAGGTAAAGGACAAACTTGTCATAATCCCGCGTATCTATACCAACAAGCCGCGTACAACCGGTGCCGGGTACAAGGGAATGCTCCACCAGCCGGACCCTGACGCCAGTCCTGACATCCTCAAGGGACTCATCTCCATAAGGAAGCTGCATATGAGGGCCCTCAACGAGACCGGCTTCTCCTGCGCAGACGAGATGCTCTATCCGGAGAATCACAACTATCTGTCAGACCTTCTTTCCTACGTTGCCGTAGGAGCCCGAAGCGTAGAAGACCAGCAGCACCGCCTCACCGCAAGCGGCCTTGACATCCCCGCCGGAATGAAGAACCCTACCAGTGGCGACCTCTCCGTTATGATGAACTCCATCCGCGCCGCGCAGAGCGGCCATACCTTCATCTACCGCAACTGGGAGGTTGAGAGCAAGGGCAACCCTATGGCACACGCCATCCTCAGGGGATTCGTTGACAGTTACGGCAAGAGCCATCCCAACTATCATTACGAAGACCTCCTCCGCCTGTACGAGATGTTCCAGGCTTCGCCCGATATACACAATCCATCAGTAATAGTGGACTGCAACCACTCCAATTCAGGAAAGCAGTTCGGGGAGCAGATACGTATTGCAAAGGAAGTCCTGCACAGTATGCGCCACAACGACCATCTCAAGCCTATGATCAAGGGCCTGATGATTGAGTCCTACATTGAAGACGGCGCCTGCGCCCGCGGTGAGTTCACCTATGGAAAATCCATTACGGACCCTTGCCTGGGCTGGGAGAAGACTGAAAGGCTTATTTACGAGCTGGCAGACCTGTTATAGTTCCACGCTCCTGTAATTTCCCGCAATTATGAGCCTGTCGCAGATGGCCTTCATCTGCGTTATAAGGTCTTTGCCTTCTGGGGATTCGGCATCGCCGTCAAGTTCCGCAAAGAAGGAGTGCCCCCACATAGCGCCCTTGATGGGCCTGCTGCGGAGGTTGCTCATATTGAAACCTTGGGAGCCAATCAGGTTGAGTACGTTTGCCAGTGCGCCGCACTCGTTCCTGACAGTGAAAATGAGGAAGAAGTGGTTGCGCTCGTGGGCGGGAAGGGTGTTCTGCACCCTTGAGAAAATGGCGAAGCGCGTCGCGTTCACGGGCGACGTGTTGATGCCTTTCTCAAGGATTTCAAGCCCGTAAAGGTCCGCATTCTCCTTTGAGGCGATGGCCGCCACGGAAGGGTCGCCTTTGTCGGCGACTGCCTTTGCGGCCGCTGCCGTGTTCCAGGAAGGTTCCGTTTCCAGTTTGTGCATCTGGATGAAACCTCCGCACTGTGCCAGCGCCTGGGGATGGCTGACAACCTTCTTGATGTCCGATGTCCTGGCCCCTTTGATACCCAGCAGGTAATGCTCTATATGGTATTCCGCCATTACGTTTATGAACAGTTCGCCGGTATACGCCAGGTCAAGCACGTTGCCCACGTCACCCGCATAACTGTTTTCCATTGGCAGCGCCACGCTTTCAACAAGGCCGTCCACGCAGGCCTTGTATGCTGTCTCAAAATCCGGGAATGCTATGAGCTGGGCGCCAGGGAAGAGTTTCCTTGCCGTTATGTATGCGTATGCGCCGGGAACTCCGCTGTAGCCTACCCTCATTCCGCTCATAAGGCGGTTCTGGTAGTCACGGGATAGTTCCATTATCTTGGTAGACAGAAGGCGGAAATACTCCTTGATATCGTTGTCCTTGACGTTCCCTATGGCCTTTTCAATGACCAATCTTTCCCTTTCCGGGTCCAGTACGGGAAGACTGAGTTCTTTTTTGATTTCCGCCACCTTTGCGGAGAGCTTCATCCTTTCTTCGAACAGTTCCGCAATATGCGCGTCAATTCCAATGATCTGGCTCCTTATTACTGATAAATCTTTTTCCATAACCAACGGTAATATTACTCTAACCAGGGGTAAAGATACGCTTTTTAAATAAAAATGACTACTTTGTGCAGGATTTGCTGTTAATTATCGTTTAAAGGATAGTTAAATGGACTTAGTTATGAAGACTCTTAAACATTTTTTCCTGATAGTGTCACTGGCAGTATGCTCAATAGCGCTCCAGTCCTGCAATAAAGAAGACATTGTACGTCTTTCCACGGCAATAGTTACGGTAAGGCCAAATACAGCCCTCAATTCAGTGGAATTCAAGGTAAATGATGAACTGATCCTGTATCCGGTCAACATAACGGGCACGGAGTTGGGCAAGGAGGAAAGGCGCGCACTCATTGAGTTCCGCAAGCCTACGGATTCTGAGGCCCTTCCAATGTCCAGCATAGGCCCACAGGTATATGTTACCTGGATCAAGCTTATCCTGACTAAGCAGCTTGCTGAGAATATGGGCAGCGACGAAGCCAACGCAGAGCAATATGGACAGGATCCCGTAGAGATTGTGAACGATTGGGTGACCCTGGCTGAGGACGGCTATATGAACCTCTGTTTCAGGACAATGTGGGGCGGAATGGCCACCCATTATGTAAATATGGTCTATACCCCGGAACCTGACAACCCATACTGCGTAACCTTCTATCACGACGCAATGGGAGACGCGGCCAACTACCAGAACGACGCCCTTGTGGCTTTCAGGCTGTCTGACCTGCCTGACACAAACGGGCAGACAGTAGACCTCAAGGTTAAATGGAATTCATTCTCTGGTCCCAAGAGCACAACTTTCAAGTACTGCACTAGGAAAGAGACCAATTCCATAAGTTCTGTCATTTCACAGCCTTCCCTTGCAACGATTCCTATGGTAGACGGCATCTATTAGTCGTGACCATATACCAACTATGAAAGTATCCGTTATAGTTCCCGTCTACAACGTGGAACAGTACATCCGTCAGTGCGCCCAATCCCTGTTTTCCCAGACCTGGGAAGATATCGAGTTCATTTTTGTAGATGACGGAAGTCCGGACAATTCCATAGCCATCATCCAGGAAGTCCTTGAAGGATTCCCGCAGCGCAAGGAAAGCACAAAGATTCTCCGCCAGGAAAACAAAGGACTGCCACAGGCCAGGATGACCGGCCTGCGGCAAGCCACTGGAGACTATATAATCCACGTTGATTCTGACGACTGGGTAGAGCCCAACTACATTGAAGCAATGGCAACCAGGGCAATTGAGACGGATGCTGATATGGTCTATTGCGATTTCTTCAAAGAGTACCCCCACAAGCCGCCAAAAGTCACCCGCGAAGCATCTTTCTCGCCTCCTGAGGGCCACGAGGCCATCAAGGCAATGCACAACAGCAAGATCAGGGCTTATATGTGGAACAAGCTGCTCCGCAGGTCGCTGTACAACCTGGACGCTCTGTTCGTTCCTGTACGTCCTTATCACGAAGACATCGTTTTCCAGAGCCAGCTCCTGTACAATGCCAGGAAGTGCGTACACGTTTGGGAACCGCTGTACCATTACAGGCGCAGGCGCAGCGGCGCCCTTACAGGCGGAAAGATTGTCCGTAACAGGCGTGAGTCCGCGCAGAATATGCTTGCAATGTATAACGCCCTTCCAAAGGACAGCGGCCCGCTTACCGTATGCGGTATGGATGTGCTTATGCGCGCCGGTTGGTATTGCTGTGCCACATTGGACTTCAAGTTGCTTGCATCCTGCCCGGATGCGGTAAGGATACTGGCGGAAAAGGACGACATTCCCCATAATAGGGTTACAATTTCCAAGCAGAGATATACAAAGTTCTGCTGTAAGATAATGCAAATGACTATATTTGCATTATGGAAAATGAAAGAAGCGTAGATACCCTTGCCCGGCACATCATACGGTTGGGCGGCCTGGCCATAATGCTGGCTTTATGCTGGTTTCTCAGGAAAATCCTGGTCTACATAGTAATTGCCTTTGTGGTTTCTCTCATAGGTCAGCCCCTTAAAAGGCTGCTCAAGAAGGTTACCATAAAAGGGAAGTCGGCTCCGGACGCATTGCTTACGCTGCTGTCCTTGGCAATCATTTTCACCTGCCTCCTGTTTGTGGTAAAGCAGATAATCCCTATTACGGCAAGCATCGTAAGGGATGCCTCTCATATGAACGCCACCGGGGCAATCTCCCAGCGTACCATCCTTGAAAACATAAACGAGTGGGTCATAAGCATATTCCCCAACGTGGGCCCGGACTTCGATGCCACGGAACTGCTTATGGAAAAACTGTCTTCCGTTTTTAATATGTCTTCAATTGGAGGGTTCCTGGGGTCATTCGCTTCTACGCTTGTAAGCCTTTTCATAGGTGCTTTTGCCACTCTGTTCATTTCTTTCTTCTTCATCAAGGATGAGACCCTCTTCCGCCGTATAGTCAGGGCACTTGTACCTGATTCTGTAGAAGCCAAGGTTGACAAGACCATTCACGACATTGAGCGTTTGCTTTCCAGATACTTCGTGGGAATAATCATAGAAGTGTTCGGGGTTATGCTCCTGGACTTCCTGGGATTGTGGCTAATAGCAAGGATTGGGGTCAATTCCGCTATTGGAATCGCTTTCATAGCAGGTATCCTCAATGTCATTCCATATGTGGGACCTTTCATTGGCGAGGTTCTTGGCGTTGTGCTCTGCGTGATTCTTAAATATGGCGCAGGCGTGGGCCTGAACGTTCCCATCTGGGCTTTTGCCCTTATAGTATTCGCGGTAATGCTTGCTACGCAGATGGTTGACAGTATGATATATCAGCCAGTGATATATTCTACAAGCATCAAGGCACATCCTCTTGAAATATTCATCGTCCTGCTCATAGCCGGAGGCATCGGGGGAGCGGTGGGTCTGCTTGCCGCCATTCCAACATATACTGTGGTAAGGGTTATAGCCAGCCGGTTCTTCTCGGAATTCAAGCCGGTAAGGCGTCTGATCCCTGATATAAAGGACGAATATAAAGACGAGCTGTTATGAAAAAACTGCTTCAGAAATGGACGCAAAGCAGCCTTATACTGCGTATATTCTGCGGCCTGGTACTGGGAGCCATCCTTGGCCTCCTTGTCCCTCAGTGGACCGGAATTGGCATTCTGGGGCAGGTTTTCGTGGGCGCACTCAAGGCTGTTGCTCCGGTGCTGGTGGCGGTTCTTGTAATGTCATCAATAGCCAGGGCAAAAGGCGGTCTGGGTCCAAGGTTCCGTACGGTGATAATCCTTTACCTGCTCACCACCTTCATAGCCGCCCTGGTGGCTGTTTCCGGCAGTTTCCTGTTCCCGGTTACCATAGACCTCAAAAGGGGAGAGGCAGGGGAACTTCCCGGCGGCCTGGCCGATATCTTTGCCGGTCTGCTCAACAATATGGTTGCCAATCCGGTGCTGTCCCTGACTACGGCCAATTATATGGGCATTCTGTTCTGGTCAGTAATAATTGGAGTTGCAATAAGGATTACCCGCAGCCAGACTGTCATAACGTTTATGGGGGAACTCTCAAACGTGGTTTCCCTTGCAGTCAAGTGGATCATACAGTTCGCCCCGTTCGGAATCCTGGGACTGGTGTTCTCTTCAGTTTCAGAAGGCGGTCTTGAGATCTTTACAGATTACGGAAGGCTCCTGCTCCTGCTGGTGGGATGTATGCTGGTTACTTCGTTGATAGTCAACCCATTGCTTGCAACCATATTCCTCAGGAAGAATCCTTATCCGCTGCTGTGGCAGTGCCTCAAGGAGAGTGGAATAAGCGCATTTTTCACCCGCTCTTCGGCCGCCAATATCCCAATGAATATGGCCCTTTGCAAGAAACTTGGCCTTGACGAGGAATTCTATTCAGTGAGCATCCCCCTGGGATCCACAATCAATATGGACGGCGCTGCAGTTACAATCACGGTGCTGACGCTTGCCGTTGCAAATACCCTGGGTATGGACGTCAGCTTTGGAAGCGCGCTGCTGCTCAGCGTGCTGGCCACGCTTGGCGCCTGCGGCGCATCGGGCGTGGCCGGCGGCTCGCTCCTGCTTGTCCCTATGGCCTGCTCTTTATATGGCATTCCTCAGGATATAGCAATGCAGGCCGTGGCGGTGGGCTTTGTCATAAGCGTAATCCAGGATTCCGTAGAAACGGCCCTGAACTCCAGCGGCGACGCCTTTTTCACCGCCGTCGCAGAACTCCACGACCGCCGCAAACATAAAAAAGGATGACCTTGCAGGTAGTCTCTCTATACCTTTGCAGTGATTATCCCATCACTGTATATGTGAAATAAGAGAATCCCAATTAATGGGGATTTATACCCCTTTAGGCTGTTCCTATCTTTGTAAGACTTTAGGAACTGCTATGGAACCTGTTATTTCTTGCGAGCATCTTACGCATTATTACGGTCGTCGCAAAATATACGAAGACTTAAACTTCGAGATTGCCCCGGGGCATATAGTGGGCCTGCTGGGGAAGAACGGCACCGGAAAGACTACCACTATAAATATACTGATGGGGTATCTCACCCCAACCTCGGGTTCTTGCCGCATATTCGGCGAAGAATCTCACTGCATTTCACCAATAACCAGGGAAAGGATAGCCTTGCTTCTGGAAGGTCACGTACAGTATTCATATATGACCATAAGCCAGATAGAGAAGTTTTATTCTTCCTTCTATCCCAAATGGAACAGAGAGGCCTATTACTCCTTGATGGATAAACTGAAAGTGGCACCTGGACAGAAAATATCGCGTATGTCCAATGGCCAGCGCTCACAAGTGTCGCTTGGTCTTATCCTTGCCCAGAATGCGGACCTTCTTGTTCTTGACGACTTTTCACTTGGCCTTGATCCGGGTTATAGACGTCTCTTCTGCGAATATCTGAGAGATTATGTCAAGGCCAGGGGCAAGACAGTATTCCTCACTTCTCACATTATACAAGACCTTGAAAAGTTGGTTGACGAGGTTATTATAATGGATTACGGCAGCATTCTGGTCCAGGAAAGCGCGGCATCGCTAATGGGACGTTTCCCGGGCCTTACATTGGAGGATATTTTCATTGAACTGACAGGAAAGTATTGATTATGGTAAAGATGATTTTGTATAAAGAGTGGCTCAAGACAAAAGGTTTTTTATTTGGAGCCTTGGGCGCACTGGCTCTCCTGCTCTTCTACTGCCTTCTGAGCGTTATTAAAACAGCTCAGATAAATGGCATTGAAACACTTTGGGAACTTGTCCTGGAGCACAATCAGGTTCTGGTAGAGACACTTAAATATTTCCCACTGGCGCTGGGCGCCCTTCTGGCCGTGACACAATACCTGCCTGAGATTTCCCGTAAGCGTCTTAAACTTACACTTCATCTGCCCTGTTCTCAGAATAAGACGGTATTTGTGATGTACGGTTACGGATTGATTGTCCTGACGGCATTCTTTGCGCTTATCAGCATTGTAATCTATGCTGTTCTGAACCATTATCTGGCCGCTGAACTTGTCAACAGGGTATTTGCAACAGTTGCAGTGTGGTATTTGGCAGGATACGCAGCCTATCTGTCAGGCTGTGCTATATGCATTGAGCCAACTTGGAGAATGCGTGCCGTACTTATGCTGATGACAGCAGCCTTGCTTCTTCTGTTGTTCATATCCGGAACACCGGAGGCATACAACCGCATATTACCCGGTCTGTTCATATATGTTCTGTGCGGACAGCTGCTGATATTCCATAGTATCAAGAGATTTAAAGAAGGGCTTCAAGATTAGTACGTATGAAAACTGCAGCAAAGATATTCCTATATATAAGCCTTGCCCTTGTGGCAGTCTGGATACTTCCCTGGGCTTGGCGCATTGCAACGCTCAAGAGTTATTCCACTCCTTTTACCCTGTACAGCTGCGTGATACACGATTTCACCAGCCTGGACAGGACAGATAACAATGAACTTACTTTCATTGACCGTAACGGCAATGTTCATTCAGACGAGGTGCAGCCGCTCTTCTATGGCAGGGTTCTTAACAACAAGGGAATGTTGCCTGATACCTTGAACGGCCGTCCAGTAACGCTTGCCCTGATAGATTCTATGAATGTAACCTTCTCTGCAAGACCAAGTGATTTTAACAAGAAGGATATCCCGGTATGCTTGTTTATGGAATCTGTGCCGGTACGTATGGAGTTGCAGGATCCAGAAGATGCCTTTGTAATCAGGAAAGATGGCATTGTCCTGTACGACATTACCCAAAATACACTTGAGGAAGAGAAGACAAAGGCCTTCTCCAATGCTCTGGCCTCAGAGGGATTCGTTTTCCCGGTTGTAAAGTATTCCGGGAATCCTTCCCATCACAAATCATATGACGAGGGTTACCTGCTCATTGATTCAGCAGGAAATCTTTTCCAGATGAAGCAGGTGGATGGAGAGCCTTTTGCCCGTCGCTTTACGCAGGCAGATGGAATAAATGTCAAATATGTGTGCATTACCGAACTGAGCAGCAAAGCCATACTCGGGTGGTTTACAGATGATTCTGACAATATGTATTTCCTCCATCCAAATGGACAGGTTGTCCGGACTGAAGTCAAGTACAATCCATCAAAAGAAAGCCTGTTGGGCGTGGGAGACCTGTTCTATTATACAATAAAGACTTCGGACGATGATGGGGAGCATTTCTATGCCCTTGATGCGGATGACTTTTCTCTTGTCGATACTATGGACAGACCATACGAATTCGAGGATGAATTCAACTTGTGTGAGTATATCTTCCCTTGCCGTCTGTATTTCACCTCGTCCAAGGAAGAATGGGTTAGACCGCATTTCACGGACTTTTCTTGGATAGGACTTATCGTGGACTTGATTGCGGCAGGATTTGTCATCTTCTTGAGACGACGTCATAAATCCCATAGATAGCAGTGTCCCTAGACCGTTTGTATATCATACTGGCATTTGCCCTTCTTTCCGTATACAATGCGGAAGGTCAGGCCATTTTGACAGGTACGGTGCTCGAAGCCGATACGAGGGATCCTTTGCCGGGAGCGGCAGTTTCGGCAGGCCAGGCCTGGGCGCTTACCGATTCAGACGGCAAGTTCTCTCTCAGGGCGGGCGCTGACAGCATTATCATTACCTGTATGGGATTCAAGCCATTGCAAGTTGTAGCCAAAAATGGCGGTACATATTATCTGCAGACCGACATACAGTCCCTTCGCGAGGTGGTAGTGACGGCAAGCGAGAATCGCGGCCTCACCTCTTCGTCCCGTATTGATATGGAAGCCATCAACCACATTCAGCCTTCAAGCATAGCGGACGTACTGGAACTGCTTCCTGGCGGTGTGTCGCACGACCCTTCCTTCAGCAGCCCTCAGACAGTAAACCTTCGCGCTGCAGGCAGTATGTCAGGCAACTACGCTACTTCTGCGCTTGGAACCAATTTCGTCATTGACGGCAGGCCGGTGAGCAACAACGCCAACCTTCAGTACACGCCGGGCTTCAGCAGTCTTGGCAGCGACTTTGTCAATATGGGCACTGATATGCGAACTCTCTCCACGGAAGATGTGGAGACCGTAAACGTTGTAAGAGGTATCGCCTCTGTAGAGCATGGAGACCTCACCAGCGGCCTGATCCTTCTCAAACGAATAACGGGAGGTAACGACATCAGGTTACGCTTCAAGTCCGATATGGGCTCTAAACTGTTCTATGCATCCAAGGGTTGGGAATGGGGTGGAGAAGACCGCAGGACCCTGAATATAGGGGCTAACTTTATGGACTCGCGCTCAGACCCGCGAAACTCCCGGCAGAATTATAAAAGACTCACTTCCAGCGTCCGCGGCAGCCGAACGTGGTCCAAGGGACTTGAGTTTACGCACGTCCTGGACGTCAGTCTTGACTATACCGGTTCATTTGATTCTCGCAAGTCTGACCAGGACCTTGACCAGGTTGACGGCAAACCTATAGAGACATACAAATCTACATATAACCGCATTTCGTTAGGCTCGGGATACACGGCCACGGCCAAGGACAGGGACAACTTATTCCGCAGTTTAACCCTGCAGGCATCACTCACCTACGAGCTCGACCTAATTGACCGCTGGCGCTATTACATCGGTTCCAACGAAACTCCTTCCTCAATTTCACGCGATCCGGGGGAGTACGACGCCATAATGATACCTTCCCGCTACGAAACTACCCTGCAGGTTGACGGAAGGCCTTTCTATGCCTTCTTGAGCGCCATCGGGCGCTTTCACGCAGGTGTGCACGACATTATGACCGGCATCGAATGGAATTACGACAAGAACTTTGGCCTTGGTTCCGTTTTTGATGTGGAGCACCCTTTCACTCCCTCAATGTCGGCGCGTCCCCGCGCATACAAGGAAATACCAGGGGAGCACAAACTATCCGTGTTTGCGGAGGACAATGCGGCATATCCTATTGGGGAGGGCAAACTGGAATGGACGCTTGGAGTCAGGGCATCTATGATGCCTGGGCTTGGGAAAGAGTATGAATTGAACTGCAAGCCCTTCCTTGACCCACGAGCGAATATACGTCTGGAACTTCCAGAATTGGTAGTTGACGGATACAAACTGCAATGGGGTGTTTATGGCGGAGCGGGAATGCACACCAAGTTCCCCACCACTGATATGCTTTTCCCAGACTTGATATACGGCGACAAACAGCAGTTGAACTACTGGCCTGCGGAGAAAGAACTACGGCGCATCAATATGCTGGTCTATACAATTTCCCCAGTCAATTATTCACTTATGCCGGCTCGGAACTTCAAATGGGAAGTGGGTGCCGATGTGGCCTGGAACGGATGGACGTTATCAGTGGACTTCTTCGTAGAGGATATGAGTTCCGGTTTTCGCAATGGCTCAGAGTATATCCAACTTATCTCCAAGGATTATGACGAGAGCGTCATAGACAAGTCCACGCTTACCGGGCCGCCTTCGCTTGAAGGTCTGCCTTATTTGAAGGATACCACTCTTGTGGCATATTCGTTTGAGACAAATGGAAGCCGTACGCTAAAGAAGGGCGTGGAATACACATTCACTACGCAGAGGATGCCAGCCATAAATACCAGGCTGACAGTAAACGGAGCCTGGTTTCGCACTGAACTGATGAACAGCAGCCCTGAATATGAACGTCCTTCCGTTATCTACGACGGCAAGACCTATCCGTACATTGCCATATACCAGAATAACGACGGAAGGATGTATGACTCGTTCAACACCAATTTTCTGTTCGACACGCAGGTGCCTTCTCTGGGCCTTGTCTTTACGACCTCGTTTCAATGCATCTGGTTCACGGGACAGCAGTCCTTTGCGGACGACTCCGTACCCATTGCATATTTAGATAAGAATCTGGTTCGTCACAACTTCACGGCCGAATCGGAAGCTGACGGTGTCTTGCGTATGATGGTCCGTGATTTTACCGATACCTTGCTGGAATACAGGAGGATACCGTTCTCAATGGACGTGAACCTCAAGCTTTCCAAGCAGTTGTACTCTGACAAAGTAAACTGCTCACTGTTTGTGAACAGGCTATTTACCCTAGCCCCTGACTACCAAGTGAACGGCGTTCTTAAACGCCGTTCCAGCGTGCCTTATTTTGGAATGGAAATCAATTTCAGGCTATGAGAAGATTCTTGACATTGATGGCGGCCCTCTCCGTTATGTGTTCTTGCACAACGCCCGTGGAAGAGAACATCTTCTGCACTGTTACCATGCACGCATCCCTTCCTGACGGGCGCCAGATAGTATCAATGACCATAGACCCGTCTTTACCCGGGAATATGTTCCGCAATCTGAATACCGGCATTGACTATACTTTTCCCGTGTTCGTGAACAACACTTGCACGATGCAGGTACAGAAAGGGGTCTATATGATAGCTTTCGACGGTCAGGTAATGTTCCAGGACGGGAACCTCGCCAATGTGCGCTTTACGGCCTGGAAAAACCCAATTAACGCTGTCTCGCTGCTGAAAGACAACGAAACGCTTGAAATTGAACTTAAGTTAATGAAATGATAGCCGCACTCCTCATATCGATGCTGGTCTCGGGGCCGGTTTCCGACACCCTTTCGTTTGCAGAAATGAGTGCCGTTCGCCTTTCCCCGGTTACCGCCTTCGCCACAGGAAGCGGCTACAGCGCTGCCGCGTGGCTGTTCAGCCCCTTAGACACTTACACTTCGGCATCCGCCTCTTGGGTTCGCAGGGGTGAGGAATCGCCTCTGTTGCAGGAAGAAGGCCGCCAGAGCAGTGAGGGCGTCATTGACATACATTCCCTTGTAAGGCTGAACGAAGCTTCAGCGGTGCGTGGAAATGTCCAGTACAGGAATGGAATGAAGAAGGGAGTTATGTGGAACAGTTCGTCAGACTATGACATAGTACGTCCTTACGCAGTCGCGGATTCCGTGGGAGGCGATGTCAAGCGTGAGCAGTACGCCTTCTCAGGCGGATACGCCTCGCGCCGCGACAGGCTTCACTATGGCTTCGAGGGCTCTTACAGGGCGCTCCATGAATATAGGATGGTGGATCCTAGGCCAAGGAACATAGTCTCAGACCTTACCGTCAGGGTAAGTGTCGGCTACAGGTTTACACACAGGTATCTGCTGGACTTCAGCACTGCCTACAGGCGTTACAGCCAGAGTCAGAACCTCAGTTTCTATAACCAGAAGGGTTCCAACAGTTCAGTGTTCCATCTTACAGGACTTGGCAACCATTTCGGCCGTTTCGAGGGAGGTACCTCGGCATATACCTCCACTCGTTACGCTGGTAACGGACTGGAACTATCCCTGAACCTGCTACCGGATTCTGTCGGAGGCTGGAGGGCGGGCCTTACATACAGCCTGCTGGACATTGTGCATCACCTTCCAAACCAGAACGAGGTCCCTTATACTGAGCTGTATACCAGAAACGCTCGGGCTGAAGTGTCCTTTGTGTCAAAGAATGGAGGGTTCGATTATGCGGCAGGGCTTCAAGCTGGATATGAAAGCAGGAAAGGAGTCGAGAGTATTATTGACAATGGCTCTGCCGGGCGTTTCCTTGAACTGATGAGATTTTCAATGTATTCTTCAGATATGTTCAGTGCAGGTGTCCACGGGACAGGTGAGTGGGGAAGAGAAGACGGCAGATGGAGCATTGATGCTACGGCTGACTTCCTCCAGATTGATTCCCGTTACCAGTATCCGCTAAGGAAACTTGACACCAGAGGGTTGGATATAGACATAAAGACTGGTTATACCGTCTTGACGGGAAACAACCTTATCAAGGCAGTCATTGAAGCCGGGAGGTATAAGTCATTCGGAGCCGGGATGACCATTCCGCCGGAATACACCCTTGACAAACTTCTGGCTTTCTATACAGACCGAAGGATCCGGATGGCCTGCAGTTCGTGGGTCGGCGGCCTGTCCCTACGTTGGGAAAGGGAAATAGGCAACAGTTCGCTGTTTGCCCTGACGGATGCGCGTTACGTACTCCTGGACGGTGGCGCGGACGCTCTATACACCACAGTGACAATAGGTTTTATTTTTTAATATTAGTTATGAAAAGATTAAGTTTTATTTTGATTGCCGTTGCAGCCGCCCTCCTGGTGGGTTGCAACCCCGAGGAGGCACCATCGCTGACCGTCGATAAGACCTCGTTCAATTTTAACTCAGGAGGTGGAACTGAAGGCTTCCACATTTCCTCCAATACTTCCTGGACCATTTCTTCCGATGCCTCCGGCTGGCTTGAACTGAGCCAGAATTCCGGCGAAGGCGGAGCCACAGTAACGCTAAAGGCGCAGGCTTTCACCGAGGCTATCGCCAGAAGTGCGACCGTTACCATTACTTCTCCTTCCGGACTTATCCAGACCATTGCCGTAGTCCAGGCCCCTCCGGCACCTCCGGCTCATAAGGACGAACAGGCTGTGGCAGTTATTGCGGCAGGAGGAGAGCAGACCATTGCCGTTCCTTCAGGATATACCATCAAGGCTACGTCTGACCAAGATTGGCTCAAGGTTACCTCTGCCCAGAACGGAGAGGTTAAGGTAACAGTCAATCCCAACACCTCAGACGAATATCGCAACGGCAAGATTACCGTTGTCCTCACTGACGGAACCGTCATCTCCGAGATTACCGTAAAGCAAAGCTGGCGCAACGTCGAGCCCGGTGAACTTCTCATTGAAGAAGTTTACTTTACCGGCAGTCCCATCGAAGGATCAGTCAACTCTTCCGACGACCAGTATATCAAGCTGACCAACAACTCAGACCATATAGTGTATGCAGACCGGGTAATGTTCGTTATGAACTATATGACTGGAACCAAAACTTCCGTAGGAGCTTATTATGAGTATCCTAAACTTGAAGACGGCATTGCAGTGTCAGATATGTATGTAATTCCGGGAAACGGTCAGGAACACCCAATTGAGCCCGGTAAGTCAATCGTACTGGCAATACACGCCCAGAACTTCAAGGCCGAGAACGACAAGGCATTTGACCTGAGCAAGGCAGATTTCGAATTCTTTGACGGAACCGACCACTCTTTCCCCGACACTGACAATCCTGATGTCACCAACCTTGAAATCTGGTTCAAGAGTTCGATGACCATAACCCAGCTGCACGGTCGCGGACTGGAAAGCTATGCGATAGTTACTCCTCCTGCTTCAGAAACAGCAGACGCTTTGCTTGCAAACCGTCACTGGAGCGGAACCAGGATAATGTATTTCAATGAGTATGTATTCAAACAGGACATTTCAAGGCACGACGTATGGGTAATTCCTGGAGAATGGGTGATTGATGCAGTCAACTGCTCCCTCGCCGATCTGTTCTACTTCAATCCCTGGGCAGATGCATTTGATTCCGGATGGACATTCTGCGGTGAATTTGACGGAGACACTTCCCGTTTTGGAAAGTCCGTACGCCGTCGTTCAGAAGGTGGCAAGCTGTTGGATACCAACAATTCCACCAACGATTTCATTCCAAATGCAACCCCTTCTTTAGCGGATTAGATTTATATCTATAACAAAACTGAAACAGCCGGCTGAAAGATTTTTCAGCCGGCTGTCGTCTATTGCAAATATCTGCTAGAATGCCGCGATGAGTTCGTCGTTTGAGTAAGCGTCTGCGCCGTAGCACATCTTCAGGTATGCGAGGCCGCCCTGGTAGTCTTCCTCAGTGAAGGAGTCTGTGGCTTCCTTTGCAACCACAACGTCGTATCCGAGGCAGAAGGCATCGGCAGAAGTGTGGCGGCAGCACATATGTGTGTGAAGGCCGGTGATGATGACTGTCTTGACTCCCAGTTCCTTGAGAAGGATGTCAAGGTCAGTCTGGAAGAAGCCGCTGTAACGGCGTTTGGGAACTACGTAATCCTTGTCGCAGAGCTTGAGCTCAGGGATAACTTCAGCGCCGGGGGTGCCCTTTATGGCGTGGTCTCCCCAGATGAGAAGTTCACGGTCGATACCGGGAAGGTGGCAATCATTGCAGAAAATAACGGGAACGCCCTTCTCACGGGCTGCGTCAAGAAGGCGTGCGGTAGCAGGGACGATAGCCTTGCCGCGGTCGCAGGCAAGAGAGCCTGTCACAAAGTCATTGAGCATATCAACGACCAGGATTGCGGGTTTGTTCAGTTTATCCATTTTATCTTGTTATAGATTAATTTGCTTTTGGCGGAGCAAATATAAAAAATATTCGGAACTTCTAGTGAAGCTCCGAATACAAAGACTGTGCAAGAAATAATTATCGCTTGATAAATTCTACACGGCGGTTCTGGGCGCGGCCTGCATCGGTGCTGTTGTCAGCAACAGGCTCGTGGCTTCCCTTGCCCACTGCGCGGAGGTTGAAAGGATCCACGCCTTCCTTCTCCAGCGCTGCCACAACAGCCTCGGCGCGCTGCTGGCTCAGCGGATCGTTCACTGCATCAGAGCCCTGGTTGTCAGTGTGTCCCTGAACCTCGAAGCGGGCTGTGGGGTTCTTCTTCATATACTCCGCAACCTTCTGGATCTCCTCCATTGACTGGGGCAGGAGAGTGGCCTTTCCTGTATCGAACAGGATGTTGTTGGTCACGAACTTGCCGGTTTCCTCGATGGCCTTTGTAACAGCATCGGCATAGTCAGTAGTGGTCCTGTCATATAGCTCCACAGCTCCCTTGGCCATGACCACATTGCGGATATAGATACCCTTATGGCTGTCCGTATCACCATAGAAGAACCAGTAGAGTGGTTGTATCATATTAGGGATATTAATGACACGGTTTCCGTTTATATAGGCTTTCAAAGCACGCTCATTGAAAGAAAGTGCTATGTGATTCCATTGATTCTTCACAAGATTGATTGTCTGCCAAGGAACATCACCGCTGATATTGTTTCCATTTGGATTCATAGCTGACCAGTCCCAATCTCCTAGATATGTCATATTTGAAGCCATTGTCTCAGGCTTCATTCTCCAGTGTAATGCTCTATGGTTGTCCTGTCCTTCCAGATTGATGTCCAATGTAGCATCCCAACCTGATCCCTCCTCTGCCGGTTGGGCAAAAACATCGAATTCAATAGTGAATAATTCCGGCAGGTACTCTTTTTCCTTCATCAAAGGCTGGATCTGCGTTCCATTCTCTATTTTAATAGCCTTGACACCGGCTATGGTCACTACTTCACAAGATGAACCATCGCGAAGATCCCACATTGAAGGAAATTCCCCTACACGCTCATTTTCCACTGTGTCATTAAAGAAAACTACACTTCCGCGAACGAAGTCGCTGACTCCGGAAGTTGCTGTAATGACTTCTTCAGCAGCTCCAGCAGCTCCAGCAGCCTGAGCCGGGGCTGTCTTATCGTCAGATTTGTCGTTTTTATTTCCCGTCGCTTTGTTGACGGCATTGTTGATGGCATTTTCCACCTTCTCGCCAACGGCGTTCTCTACGGCCTGCTTGGCCCTTTCTCCAAGGTTCCTGAGGATGCCCTGGGCGCTGGCGCTTGAGCACAGCAGCAAAAAGCTCGAAACGAGCAAAATAACTTTTTTCATATCTTTTTGTTTAGTTGATTTTCAAACCTCATAAAGTTCATCAACTTTAAGCCCTTAAACACCACCCTATAGGGTGGAAATGCCCACTCTATAGTACTGCATTTGGAAGAATACCAGTATATTTACAATATGAAACCTTTATCTCTGTTTTTCCTGGCAGCCTTTTTTGCCGTCCTTTCCTGTCCCGTAGCCTCCGCCCAGTATTCGGACCACAGGGGCCGCAACGTGGACTCCCTTGAAGTGGCAGTTGCACGCTGGACGCCATTGGATATCCAAAATGCTTCAGATGAAGAATTGCGCGGTTTGATCCTGGATTATGACGGACTTATGCAGGGTTATCTTCAGATGAACGGGGCTAAAAGCGAGTTCTATGCCCGCAAGATGCTGGACATTGCCACCTCCAAGGGATGGCAGAGTTCCATCAAGGACGCGGCCAAGATCATAGGGCAGCATTTCTGGGCAAAGGAGCAATATGACAGTGCAGCCTTCTATTACAACATCGCTCTTGAAGCTCTTGGAAAAATGGCATCCGGAGCCACATCCCCAACGGATCCGGACGGATATGACCAGAAGAAGATAGATGACGGTTATTCTTCAATGTACGGCACCCTTGGCAACCTTTACAATATGATGGGAGACCTGGACAAGGCTTTCGACTATTATGCCAAGGCGGGCGAGATCTTTGACCGATACGGCTGGAACGAGAGCAACGCCGTCCTGCACTACAATATGGGCGAGACCTGGTATGAGGAAGGGGATTATGACAAGGCTCGCGAGTGCTATGAAAAAGCATTGGAATACGGCCGTACGGCAGGGGATTCACTGTGGATTGCATCGCCTCTCAAAGGCCTTGGCCTGGTGTACTTCACGCAAGGGAAGACACGCAAGGGCCTGCGCTGCCTTGAGGAGGCGGACAAGTATTTTTCCCTGCACGAAGACCAGGAATTCCGCGCCAGGCTGGAGACGCTTGGCATTATGGAAAACGCCCTCAAGGCCCAGCGCCGCCAGCTTGTCTGGACCTCCTGCATCCTTGCCGTTGCCCTTCTGCTTTTGGCCGGTTTCATCCTTCTTGCCAAGCAACTCCGCAAATCCCGCCAGGACAACAAGGAAGTTGGAGAGGTGCTGGAGGAAACCCTGGAAGAGATTTCTCCTATGCCCCAAGGCCCCGTCCTGTCCGACCGCGAGAAGGATATCCTCCGCCTGATGTCTGAGGGCCTCACCGGTCCTCAGATAGCAGACAAAGTCTGCCTCAGCCCTGAAACCATCAAGTGGTACCGCAAGAAACTCCTCGTGAAGTTTGATGCCGCCAACACCCCCGAGCTAATCTCCAAAGCCAAAGATTACCGCCTTCTGTAGATCTGGCCGCCATCCGGCCCTCCCCGATATGCCCGGCTTTACCGGGCATTCCCTTCATTTTACGGTGGCACGTAACCCGGTGGTTATCAGTTGTCTGCCACTGGGCCTGTATAGTCCTGAAAATAGTTTGCCAAAAAAGGTAAATATGTAAAATCAAAATGCTGTCGGGCGATGCGGAAAAATTCTTAAATTTGTTGATAATTAGTTATTAGAGATGGTTAATTCCGCAAACGCAATACTCAAAGAGTACAAGGAGAAACTGCCGCTGTTTCACGAGCAGGAGAGAATCCTCAAGCAGGAACTGACGGCCGCTTTCGAGAAGGCCGGGCTGCACGTGGCGGCAATCGAGTCACGCGTGAAGACGTACGAGTCCCTTGAGGGGAAACTCCGCCTGAAAGGCTCCAAGTACCATTCCCTGGCCGATATCACCGATATTATGGGCGTCCGGGTAATCACCTACTACGTGGATGATGTGGACAGGGTGGCGTCCCTGGTGGAAAGGCTTTTCAACGTGGATTGGGAAAACTCCGTGGACAAGCGCAAGCTGCTGGAAATTGACAGCTTCGGCTACCTGTCATTGCATTACATATGCTCCACCCCTTCTTTCCCTTACCGATTCGAAGTGCAGATGCGTACGCTCCTGCAGCACGCGTGGGCCAATATGGACCACGATACGGGCTACAAGAGCGGAGTGGAGATTCCATCCCGCTACCTGCGCTCAATGAGCCGGATGGCTGGCCTGCTGGAACTTGTGGACGAGGAGTTCAGCAAGATTCACGTGGAGCTGGCGGATTACAGACGCAGGGTGCAGGCGCTGGTGGCATCGGGCAACCTTTCCGACGTGCCCCTTGACGGAGACAGTTTCAGGAGCTACCTTGAGTTGAAGCCTTTCGACGCCCTGAACAAGCGTATAGCCAAGATGAACCAGGCGGAGATCCAGGAAGTTCCGCTTGCCCAGTACCTGACGGTGTTCAAGGGCCTGGGTTTCCAGAATCTTGGAGACATTGCGGATTTGGTAAAGGAGTACTCAGAGGCTGCATTCCAGATTGCCTGCTACCAGATAGGCCTCACGGACCTGGACATTATTGCGTCCTCACTTGGCCCCCAGGACCTTTGCATAGCATACGTACTTAAGAAAGGCGGAGGCCGCGTGGGCCTGAAATACTTCTTTGACCTGCTTAACGGCCAGTCTGAATCCAACGCATCCATTGCAGATATGCTTATGGAGCAGGCAGCTGACTTACCATTTATGAATCAATAGTTTATGGCAAACCAACCTTTGGATACAAGCCTTTTTGACCGCGCGGTCAACTTTGCTGTCAAAGCCCATTCCGGGACGGAACGCAGGGGAAAAGGCTTCCCATATATAATCCATCTGATGGAGGCAGTGGAGATTGTTGCCACCATTACCCCTGACCAGGAACTGCTGTCCGCCGCTATGCTTCACGACACGGTGGAGGATACTCCCGTGACAGTGGCTGACCTGCGCAAGGAATTTGGCGACAGGATAGCAAGCATAGTGGAAGCGGAAAGCGACGTGCACAACGAGGGCGAAAGCGAGCACGAGAGCTGGCACAGGCGCAAGCAGGAAGCCATTGACAGGCTTACGGCTGCGCCAATGGAAGCGAAGATAGTGGCCCTTGGCGACAAGCTTTCCAATATGAGGGCAATCGCAAGGGATTACGCCCAGATAGGGGACGGGCTCTGGAAACTGTTCCACGTAACTGAGAAGTCTGAGCACGAGTGGCACTACCGCGGCCTGGCTCACGCCCTCAAGGACCTTGAAGTGACGCCGGCGTACAGGGAATTCGTTTATTTGATAAAAGAAGTCTTCGGCATATAGGAATGCGGGCCAAGGAAATACATATGGATGATTACGTCCTCAGCGGAGGCGGAGCGAACGGGGAAAGCTTCATCAAGAAAAGCGACCCTTCCGTTCTGCTGAAACTGTATTTTCCCGGCAAGGTCCAGCAGCCGCTGGATGAGATGCTGCTGTCCCGCAAAGTGTACCAGGCAGGAATCCCTGTCCCGGAACCGGGGGAGTATGTGGTTACCGACGACGGGCGCTACGGCATCCTTTTCAAGAGGATTGAAGGAAAGGTTTCGTTTGCAAGCGCTGTTGGGAAAAACCCCCGGAGAGTTAAGGAGTATGCCACGGAATTCGCCAGGATGTGCAAGGAACTGCATTCCACTAAGGTCGATGTCACTGTGTTTGAAAATGTCAAAGACCGCTATCTTAAAATACTGGCACTCAATGACTTCTTTGCCAAGGAGCAGAAAGACAAGATAGCCGCGTTCATTAAAAATGCTCCCGAGGCAGAAACGGCCATACACGGGGATCTGCAGTTTGGGAACGCGGTTTTCACTGAGGACAGGCGTTATTTCATAGACCTTGGAGATTTCTGCTACGGGCATCCGTACTTTGACCTTGGTATGGTTTATCTGACCTGTAGGCTTGGTGAAGAAGAATTCACGGCGGAGACCTTCCATATGGACTGCAAAACCGCCTCTTTATTTTGGGACGCCTTTGCAAAGGCGTATTTTGGCGATGACGTACCACTGAAAGAGATAGAGGATGAGATAAGGCCTTACGCCGCGCTCAAGACCCTTATCATTGAGCGTGATGCGGGATGCCCATTCCCAAGATATCGTAAAGTATTGGAACAGACAATATTATAACAATGGCAAAGGTTCAGGATACAATAAAGCATCTTGCTTCTCTACAGGGCATAATGATGATTCTGGTTGCTGCCTTAATGCTTGCAGCCACCAGCGTCATACAGGGCTATTACGCCCGCAGGGGCCTCCTTTCGGAGGCAGAACAGCGGGCCCAGCGCGAACTGACCATCACGCAGCTCAGGATAGAGAACGTAACCGGACCTATAGAGTCTGCCTTGGTGAATACTGTGTGGATGGTGCAGATGAACCTTTCCAATCCCGATACCCTCCAGACTCTTCTGAGGAATCTTCTGGACAGCAGTCCCGTACTTGCTGATGCCGCAATAGGTTTCATTCCTGACTATTACCCGGAAAAAGGATATTGGTACGAACCAGTCGTGGCCCGCAGGCCTAATGGAGAATATGAAGAAATGATCCTGGGCTCCACTTCCCACGATTATTTCAAGCTTGACTGGTATGAAATACCTGCCAGGACAGGGGAGAAATACTGGAGCGAACCCTATTTTGACGAGAGTGCCGGCCGCACCACCGTGGTCTCCTATGGTATACCATTGAAAGATGGGGAAGGAAAACTGGTGGGAGTGATATCCGCAGACCTAACCCTGGAGTGGCTTTCGGAACTGCTTCACGACTTCCAGCTCTACCCCAATACCTACTGCACTCTTGAGAGCGCCGGCGGCCAGATGATTGTCAGCCCTCCTGCCGAGCGCGTGGACAATAAGACGGTCAAGTATTCGATGCAGCTTGAGAACACCGGCTGGGATATGTCAATAGTCATCCCCAGGAACGAGATATTCAAGACTGTGAACAGGCTTTCCCTGATGCTTGGCTTCCTGCAGCTTATGGGCTTGATGCTTCTGGGAATGATAGCTTTCAAGTCCGTCAAGGACCAGAGCAAGCTGGAGAATGTCCGCTCTAAGAAGGACAAGATAGACAACGAGCTGCGAATAGCCCGAGGAATCCAGATGTCAATGGTTCCCAAGCAGTTCCCTCCTTTCCCTGAAAGGAAAGACGTGGACCTTTCCGCCACCATCGTTCCCGCAAGGGAAGTGGGCGGAGACCTTTACGATTTCTTCATCCGCAACGACAAGCTCTTCTTCTGCATTGGAGACGTCAGCGGAAAGGGCGTTCCCGCCGCTCTTGTGATGGCGGTGACAAGAAGCCTCTTCCGCTCGGTATCGGCTCACGAGAAAAGCCCTCAGCGCATAGTTTCCTCAATGAACGAGAGTATGGCTGAGATGAACGACAGCAATATGTTCGTGACCTTCTTCTGCGGGGTCCTCAACCTTTACAGCGGCCACCTTCACTTCTGCAATGCCGGGCATAACGCTCCTATCCTGCTTTCAGACAGCGTGGAGCGTCTTTCCGTGCTACCCAACCTCCCGCTTGGGGTGATGCCGGAGATGCAGTACGTAGAAGAGGACTGCTATCTTCCGGCAGGAAGCAGCCTTCTGCTTTATACCGATGGCATCACAGAGGCCGAGAACACCTCCCGCGAGCAATTTGGCGAGCGCAGGACAATGGAGGCCCTTGACCCAAGCCTTGGAGTCAAGGAGAATCAGGATCGCCTGCTTGCCTGCATTGATGAATTCGTAGGCAATGCCGAACGCAGCGATGACCTGACAATGCTGATCATCAAATATCTGGGCGCGGACAAGTCCACGGAGACCCGGCGCAGCCTGGTGCTCCGCAACGATATCCAGCAGATCCCGCTGCTGGCCGAGTACATCCTGGCCATAGCAGAAGAGAGACACCTTGGCAGGTCTCTTGCAATGAACCTGAACCTGGCATTGGAAGAGGCGGTCACCAATGTGATGCTGTATGCCTATCCAAAGGATACGGAAGGCCTCATAGACATCGAGGCGGAACTCAAGGATAACGCCATAGTGTTCAACATCTCCGATGGCGGAAAGCCCTTCGATCCAACGCACGCTCCTGATGTGGACACAACAAAGAGCTTGGAAGAGAGGAAGATAGGCGGACTGGGAATCCACCTTGTCCGCAAGATAATGGATGAAGTCCGCTACACCAGGAAAGATGGGCGCAACATACTTACGATGATAAAGAATATTTGAGATATGGAAGCAAAGATTTTGGAAAACAATGCCGTCATTACGGTTGAACTTACAGGCAGGCTGGATACCGCGGCCGCTCAGGAAGTGAGCGATAAAATCCTTCCCCTGCAGGATAAGGCGGACAAGACTATTGTGCTTGACTGCTCGCAACTGAACTACATCTCCAGTTCCGGACTCAGGATTTTCCTGGCCCTTCGCAAGGCATCGGCAGTCAAGGGTGGAAAGGTTATCGTCAAGAGCATCAATGATGATATCCGTACTGTGTTTATGATGACCGGATTCCTGAACCTATTCGATATTGAAGCCTGATGACATTCCCTTTATCCGCTTTATCTGTCAACCTGCTGTCCGACAACTTGTTGCTGTTGGCATCACTGCTTGTGTTCGCGGCCATCCTCATAACCAAGCTTGGAACGCGCATAGGCACTCCGACATTGCTGCTGTTCCTGCTGGTGGGAATGCTGGCGGGGGAGGACGGTCTTGGACTTGAGTTCGAAGACTTTGAGCTGGCAGAGTCCATAGGCCATTTTGCAATGACCATAATCCTTTTTGCCGGCGGTCTGGAGACTTCCCTGGCGGAGACCAGGCCTGTAATGAAGCAGGGCATACTGCTGTCTACCCTGGGTGTTTTTTTGACTGCCGCCCTTACGGGTCTGTTCATCTATTACCTGGCGGGCAGTTACATTGGAGTCCTGGGCTCGTCGTTCCTCAGCTGCTTCCTGCTCGCGGCGGTGATGTCTTCTACGGATTCGGCATCTGTGTTCTCGGTGCTCAGGGGCAAGAAAATGCATCTGAGGCAGAATCTGGGTCCGCTTCTGGAACTTGAATCCGGTAGCAACGACCCTATGGCCTACGTGCTCACCATCCTGCTGGTGCAGATGCTTTCCACTAAACAGCTGGGATCTATGGCTCATTTCAGTATGTTGTGGACCGGATTGTGGACGCTGCTGCTCCAGCTGTCAGTGGGATTTGCAGTGGGAGTAGGTATAGGCTTCGCTTCCAAGGTCCTTTTGGAAAGGATCAAACTGCCCAGTTCCCAGCTATATTCAATCCTCATCCTGAGCATAGGTTTCCTGACCAACGGACTAGCCTCCATCTTGTACGGTAACGGCCTCCTTGCATTGTACGTATGCGCTATAGTGATAAACAACAGGGCCAAGATGCCTTACAAGAAAGATATCCTGAACTTCTTCAAGGGTATGACCTGGCTGATGCAGCTGTTGATGTTCCTTATGCTTGGCTTGCTGGCCAGGCCGTCGGAATTCGGCGGCATAGCGGTTCCTGCCCTGATAATAGGCCTCTTTATGATGTTTGTGGCACGTCCTGCAAGCGTGTTTCTTTGCCTTCTTCCATTCAGGCAGATCACACCAAAGGCCAGGCTTTTCGTGTCCTGGGTAGGCCTGAAGGGCGCCGGTCCAATCCTGTTCGCCCTGTGCCCGGTAGTTGCGGGACTCGAAGGGAGCACGGATATCTTCAACATAGTGTTCTTCATAACCCTGCTGTCCCTGATGATGCAGGGAATGACCCTGTCTCCAATGGCCAAGTGGCTGAAACTCAGTTACGAAGAAGAGGCCAAGGCGGAGACCTTTGGAATGGACATCCCGGAAGAGATGGGAATGCTCCGCGACCATACCGTATCTGAGGAAGACCTCAAGCTGGGGGAGACGCTGCGCGACCTTAATCTCCCTCACGGCATACGCGTAATGATGGTCCGCCGCGAAGACAAGTTCCTGGTTCCGCACGGAAGTATGAAACTGCTTCCCGGTGACAGGCTTATCATAATAATGGGAGAGAGTGACGATGACTGAGCCGGGCATTGAGCGCGATGTGGTGTACGCCAGGGCGGAAGGGTACTGGACAAGCGCCCCCGTTGGCGTCAAGGGCACCGTGCTCAAGCTCATCCCAAAGTCTTTCCGGAAACGGACTCTGGACCTTACAATGGACATATACAAGCCCGCAGGGCATTATCAGGGCCAGCGACCGCTGCTCCTGATGATGCACGGCGGGTCTTTTTATGTGGGCCACAAGGAAGAAGCGGGGCAGGCGGCCTGGTGCCGCCATTTCGCTTCGCTGGGGTATGTGGCCGCATCAATCAATTACCGCCTGGGCTTCCTGCCTTTCAAGGGCGCCCTGAAAAAGGCGGAACTCCGCGCCATTGAGGATGCGGACGCCGCGCTGCGGTATCTGCTTGGCCGGGAAGACCTGAAAGTGGATCCCGGCCGCATCTTTGCCGCAGGCACAAGCGCCGGCGCAATGACCGCCCTCAGCCTGGCTTTCCGCCCGCAGGGTGCGGAAAGGCCGCGCATCCGGGCGGTAGGCGCCTTCTGGGGCTCCGTACACAGCCTTGAAACGCTTGACTATGCAAGTGCTCCAATCCTCTCTTTCCAGTCCGTAAACGACCCAATTATGCCCTATGACAAGGGCTACCCCTTTGGCGCCAAACTAGGGGCTTTCCAGTTCCTTATGGCGCTGTTCTCAGACAAGATGTACGGAACCCTTGCAATACACCGCAGGGCGACGGAAAAAGGGATGGTGTCCGAACACCATCCCTGTCAGGAATCCGGTCACCGGCTTCATATGGATGACCAAGGCAACTTTACGCCAAGGTTCTTTGAGATCCGCGACGCAATGGCCGCCTTCTTCAATAAATGCTGACAGCCTATTCCATACTGTCAAGCACCACTCCGGGGATTTCTTTCAGCCTTTTCATTACATCCTGGGCTTTTTCCTTCTTGGAAACCCTCATATCCAAGGCAATCTTATAAAGGCCGTTCTCCCTGTACAGGTTGAAATGTCCCGCCTGTTTTCCCAACAGCTCCACAGCGTTCAGGAGGGCCATCTCGTCTTCTGAAGAGAATACCACGGCCATCTCCTTCTGGCCGAACTTTACGGAATATGCATTCAGTACTTCCAGGCAGAAGAGGACTAGGAACGTGCAGGCACCTGCCATAACATACAGACCGCAACCGGCCCCCATTCCTATGGCACCTGTAACCCAGAGTCCGGCGGCGGTTGTAAGGCCGCTTACGTGGTTCTTCTTCATAATGATACCTCCGCCGAGGAATCCTATGCCGGAAACGACACCGGCAGCGACACGTGCCGCGTCAAAGCGCGCGGCTCGGCAAACCCGTGCTGGGAGATGATCATAAACAGAGCCGCGCCCAGCGCCACCAGCACGTGTGTCCTTACTCCGGCGCCCTTGGCGTGGAGTTCACGCTCGTATCCTATCAGGGCGCCTAGCGCTCCCGCTACGAGCAAGCGTATCAGAAGTAGTAATGTGAGAGACATATTAAATATTACTTGAATTAACTATAGGCTGGGCAGGTTCATCACCGCATAGTATAACCAACAGGTTGCTTACCATTGCGGCTTTCTTGTCCTGGTCAAGGGTAACTACGCCCTGGTCCTCAATCTTGTCTAGGGCCATCTTTACCATACTTACCGCACCGTCCACAATCTTCTCGCGGGCTGCGATTATGGCGTCTGCCTGCTGGCGGCGGAGCATAACGGCGGCTATCTCAGGGGCATAGGCAAGGTAATTGATCCTGGCTTCAGTCACGTGGATCCCGGCCATCGAGAGGCGTTCGTTAAGGGTGCGGACAAGCTGCTCGTTAATCTCCTCGGCGTTGCTGCGGAGTGTGAGCTCGTCGGCGGAATCCGCATTGTCATAGGCATAGTTTCCGGCAACCTGGCGCAGCGCGGCGTCGCTCTGAACGCGCACAAAGTTCTCGAATGCGTTGGCAAGGGAACTGCTGACGCCTCCGCGGGAGTTGGTCACCACGGGTGCAAGTGACTGGCTGTCAATCTCGAACAGGGCCTTGTAGGTGTTCTCGAGCTTCCATACCAGCACCATTCCAATCAGGACGGGGTTTCCGGACTTGTCATTTACCTTGATGGGTTCCGGATTGAGGTTCCTGGCACGAAGGCTTACGCTCTTCTTGCTAAGGAAAGGGTTGACCCAGTAGAAACCGGTGCGGGTGAAAGTGCCGCTGTATTTGCCAAAGAAAACAAGCACCTTTGCCTCGTTTGGCTCCTGTTTGATGAATCCCATCGTACATAAGATGAACAGGAGCATCAGTAGGATTCCGTAAAGCGGCATTATGGGGTTGGTGGGGGCCTTTATGAAGCAGCAGATAGCTCCTGCAAAGATGGCCAGGGTGAACAGCAACATTATGAAGCCGTTGAGCACCAGGACTTTGTAAGCGAATTCTTTATTGTCCATATTGTCAGATTAATTTAATCAGTTTGTCGGTGGTGGCTTCCGGGGTCATTTCCTGTATGTGTGAGATGATCCTTTGCCTGGACTCTTCCGGGGTGCAGTCAATGCTGTCTCCTCCTGAGCCTGTCTGGGCCTCGAACATCCTGGCCCAGGCTGGCGCGGATGCCTCCGGGCGCTCCGCTCCGAACAGCTGGTCAGGGGAAGTCAGCGATGTGCGCTGCCAGCCGCTGTATGTGAGGTTGGGACCGCGGTAAACCCGTTCGATGTCTCCAACCACCACCCAGGTGCCCATTTGAAGGTATCTCACCACTCCGTCGTAAGTGTTCTTCTTCACGGTGGGGAAGAGGCCGTGGATGCCTTCAGCCTTTATTTCTCCATTCTTGTTTATGGCGTCAAGGATGACGGGGCCCATTGATTTGTTAAGCTTGTCGCTTTTGGTGGAGGCCTTGTACCTGCCTCCCACCGCCATACGGTAAACGGGGAGGCTCCTGCGCCAGTTCATCAGGTGCCTGTACCAATCGACCGTGGCAAAGGCGGCCTTGCCGCCGATGAACCTGCCGTATGCTATGTCTCCCTGCCTCACCGCCTCAATTTTCCAGTCCCAGGGGCCCAGTACGCCTTCCGTGTCGAACCAGCACCCGGGGGCGGTCTTTTCTTCAATGGACCAGCCCGGTATACTGCTCCTGAACAATGGCAATATACCGTATCTGCGGATTACCGCAATCATTGTTTCCGGAGAGTTTACAGGCCGGTCCATCAACGATTACTGCTGTTTCTTGTATGGTTTAAGAAGGTTGTACTGCTTGTCAAGGAGAGCCTTGAGGGCATTGAGGTCCTGGCTCTTGCGGATTGCGTTGACCTGGGCGAGAGGAGCATCGAACATAGGTGCAAGCATTGCTGATTCCAGCATATTGGCGCCTACCTCGGCAATATGGATGCCTGTCTCAAAGTCCTTTGAGCCGTCCTTCTTCCACTGCTCGGTCCTTGTCAGGACGCTTGCAATCTTGTCCTCGCGGTCAGGAAGGTAAGGCATAGGATTCTCCCTGTTGCGGAAATAACCCATAATGGCTGCCGGGATGGCAGGATCACGTACGGTACCGTCCTCATAGAATACTCCGTGAACGGTTCCCCAGCCTTCCCTTACTATCATAAGCTCCCAGATGGTCCAGCCCATTCCGGCCTTCATATGCTCCTCGAGGGTAACGTCGTAAGGATTTGCGCGGGCTATGCATCCCATTTCTCCGTTGAATATCTGCTTGCCTACGCTCTTGGCGAATGCCTGTGCCTTGGCAATGGTGTCGCGTACCATCTCGCGGGTCTCGGAGTAGTTGTGGAACTGGAGGATGTCGGCGTAGTCAGCCATCTCTATGGTGCAGGAAACCTTTTCCATTCCAATTGTGAGGGGAGTGTCAGGGTCTTTCTCCTTGAAGAGCTTGTAGAGCATCTTGCAGTTCTCAAAGTTCAGGTCCTTCATCCACATTGCAAGGTCAGGCTCGTTCATAAGATCCCACATCATAAGGTTGGGCTCGTCCTTGAGGGTGTTCACAAGGAAGTCCACCCACTCTTCCGCCTGGTACAGCAGGGTGGTGTCCCTCATCCAGCGGCCGCTTCCAACTACGGGGACGAAGCCCATTCCACGCTCGTTGAGCTTGTGGGCGAAGTCCTGAAGTCTTGGAGCCAGTTCGTCACCAAGTTCGGTGTAGCACTGGTAAGGAACGAACACGCGGGCCATATTCAGGTTAAGGCCCTTTGCAAGGTCAAGGTTGAACTCAGCCTCGGCGGGATCGTATGCAACCCAGGTGTCAACGTGATGACGCGGGTCCTTTACGGTAGCGGGGGTGTAGTTGAAACCACGGATCTGGGAACAGTCAATGGCATATTTGTCCACTTTCTGGACAGGAGCCTTGCAGGAGAACAGGCATACGCCTGCGAGCAAGGCAAGGAAAAGGAATCGTACAGTTTTCATATTACTTGGATTAGATAGAGCAATCATTCAATCAAGTAAATTTAAGACCTTTTTTTGAATTAAAGAAATTTTTATTCTCTCTTACAAAAATTGCGTAAATCCGTTAATAATGCCTATATTGTAAAGTTTATTTAAGGAAATAGATTTAAATATGGATAAAGTCAGGGTAATTGAGATTAAGAAGAGCGTTTTTGCGGAGAACGAACAGGACGCAAATGCCCTCAGGCAGGAGCTTAAGGACAGGGGAGTATATCTGCTGAATCTTATGTCCGCTCCCGGAAGCGGCAAGACAACCACCCTCATCAAGACTATCAATCTCCTTAAGGATAAACTGCGCATAGCGGTTATGGAGGCTGACATAGACAGCGACGTGGATGCCGTCAAGATAAAGGAAGCAACGGGCATCCAGTCCATTCAGCTGCATACCGGAGGTATGTGCCACCTGGACGCGGAGATGACCCGCCAGGGCCTTGACGGCCTGGACCTTGACGGCGTAGACCTGGTGATCCTTGAGAATGTGGGAAACCTTGTCTGCCCTGCGGAGTTCGATACGGGAGCAGCACGCAACGCAATGATCCTCTCCGTTCCTGAAGGCCACGACAAGCCTCTCAAGTACCCCCTTATGTTCTCCGTATGCGACGTCGTGGTCATCAACAAGATGGACGTTGCCCCGTATTTTGACTTCGACCTTGAGAAATGCAAGGAGTATATAGCAATGCGCAACCCCAACGCCAAGGTCATTCCCATCTGCGCAAAGACGGGAGAGGGCGTTGAAGCCTTCGCACAATGGCTCCTTGAGCAAGTACAAACCTTGAAACACTAAAGAAACCACGCATATGCCTGAAATGTCAAGCAAATTTGTCCCCAAGCACAAGGGAGACAAGAACCCCAACCCAAAACTCATAAAGTTCGTCCGCAAGGTTACGGACCGCGTTCCCGGAAAGATCAAGATGACCACGGACGCCCCTGAATACTGGGGCCTGGCCTGTATCTTCGAGGACGAACTGGACGCAACCACACGCGAAGCCGCCCTTGACCTCCTGCTGGATATGCTTCCAAAGAAGATGCTCAAGGTACGCGAGCACCGCACTTATCAGCTCCTGCACCAATGGAACGCAGAAAAGCATTACACCCCGGACGACAAGTCCTTTGACGAACTCCTGGACACCCTTGCATTCTATGGAATGCTGGAGTACGACTACGGTGACAAGTACACCAAGGATGGCCCGGTTCCCGGTACAACCTACAATAGGGAAGACCGTATCTACTGGGTACCTCTCTTCGTTCCCGGTTCAGCCGAGTATACCAATATGAACACGGAGCTGATGGACCGCCATCCCGAGCTTGCAATGTTCTTTGAGAGGATGACATTCCTCCCGCTGGAGAAGGTTACGCCTTTCGTCCCTATGGGCGGCGCAGGAATAGGAATGCACGTCATCCCGGTGGAGAAAGCCATCTCAATGCAGAACGAAGCCATCGACATAGAGAAGATATCATACTGGCTCAAGCGCTACGAGGGCCATATCGCCGCAGGAATCTGTTCCTGCCGCTATGGCCGCAAGAAGCTTGACGAGGGCTGCGCTGACGACTACCACGACTGGTGCCTTGGCGTTGGCGATATGGCGGAATACCTTGTTGAGACAAGGCGCGGCCGCGCTGTCACATACGACGAGGCAATGGAAATCCTCAAGCGCGCGGAAGACAACGGCTACGTCCACCAGGTGACCAACATTGACGGAGAGGGTAAGGTCTTTGCCATATGCAACTGCAACGTGAAGATCTGCAACGCCCTTCGTACTTCACAGCTGTTCAATACCCCCAACCTTTCACGCAGCGCATATGTTGCCAAGGTTGATCCCAGGAACTGTGTGGCCTGCGGCCGATGCGTAGAATACTGCCCCGCAGGTGCAGTCAAACTGGGCCAGAAGCTCTGCACAAAGAGCGGGGAAGTGCAGTACCCCAAGCAGGAGCTTCCTGATGCCGCAAAATGGGGCCCTCACAAGTGGACCGAAGACTACAGGGACAAGAACCGTATAAACTGCTATCCAACCGGAACGGCTCCTTGTAAGACCGCCTGCCCGGCTCACATTGCCGTACAGGGCTACCTCAAGAAGGCTGCCGAAGGCAAATACAAAGAGGCCCTGGAGCTTATCAAGAGGGAGAACCCGTTCCCCGCAGTGTGCGGCCGCGTCTGCAACCGTCGTTGCGAGGACGCCTGCACACGCGGAACCATAGACCAGCCAATTGCAATTGACGCCGTCAAGAAGTTCATCGCAGACCAGGACCTGAATGCGGAGAACCGCTTCGTTCCTGAGATTGTAATAGCCTCCAACAGGGGACCCTGGAAGGAGAAGGTCGCAATCATTGGCGCAGGCCCTGCAGGCCTCAGCTGCGCATATTACCTTGCTACACAGGGTTATTCACCTACCGTATTCGAGAAAGACGAGGAACCGGGCGGAATGCTCCGCTACGGCATCCCTTCATATAAACTGGAAAAGGACGTAATCAAGGCCGAGATTGACATAATGCGCGAGATTGGCGTTGAGATACGCACCGGCGTTGAAGTAGGAAAGGACATCACCATACAGCAGCTGCGTGAAGAGGGCTATAAAGCCTTCTACGTGGCCATAGGATGCCAGGGAGGCAAACTCCCCGGCATAACTGGGGAAACCCTCCCTGGCACTACCACGGCCATCGACTTCCTCCACAAGGCCAACACTGGCAGCGTAAAGCTGTCTGGAAAGGTGGTCGTAGTGGGAGGCGGTAACGTTGCAATTGACGCCGCCCGCGTTGCAAAGCGCAGCGGTGCGGAACAGGTGACAATGCTTTCACTTGAGACGGAGGATATTATGCCCGCATCCCTCGAGGAGAGAACTGAAGCCCGCGAGGACGGCGTTGTAATCAACCCGGGCTGGGGGCCCAAGGAAGTGCTCGGCACGGACAAGGTACAGGGCATCGTCTTCAAGAAATGCACCTCCGTATATGACAAAGACGGACGCTTCGCACCTGCCTATGACGACTCTGAACTGATTACGCTTGACGCCGATATGGTCATCTTTGCCATCGGCCAGACAGTGATCCTCAAGGACCTTCTCAAGGACACCAAGGTTGAGTTCTTCCGCGGCGTTTACCCCGTTGCAGACAAGCTTACATACCAGACCGCAGAGGAAGACATCTTTGTGGGCGGAGACGTCTACACGGGGCCTAAATTCGCCATAGACGCCATTGCCGCAGGCAAGGAAGGAGCGGAGTCCATCCACCGCTATGTGCAGCACGGACATATGACCATTGGCCGCAACAGGCGCGACTTCATAGAACTGGACAAGGAGAACATCTCCGTAGAATCCTGGGACACCTGCAAATTTCCGTGTCTGATATGATATAGATTGTTGACTATTGAGGTGGATTCCGAGGAAGGAGTTACCTTTGTAGTCATGGACAAGGATACAACACAAGCCAAGCTTTACGAGCATTA